>Ga0302288_1000225_pt1 | contig 51653 bp, 52 predicted proteins | sample III_Fen_N1_1_FD_194549 | JGI IMG/M metagenome (GOLD analysis project Ga0302288, IMG submission 194549) | Peat permafrost microbial communities from Stordalen Mire near Abisko, Sweden - III_Fen_N1_1 | ecosystem: Environmental > Terrestrial > Soil > Wetlands > Permafrost | place: Sweden: Abisko...
TTTGCAAGCATTTTGCCCAAATATAGGATTTTTCTTGCAATTTATGACTACTCAATTCTACTGTTTTTATGAATCAACAGCTTAGATCTATGATTCTTATATCTTTCTTAAGGAGCGACTAAATAATTTTAAAAGTATTGGATTTTTTGAAATAAAAAAGTCCTGAATAGAAAACCATTCAGGACTTATAAATAAATATCAAAAAAAATTATTTTAACATGAACCGTGATTGTGCTTTACTTTCTAATAGGGATTCTCCCATAAGGTATAAATCAATATTACGTGCACATTCACGACCTTCACTAATAGCCCAGACAACAAGCGATTGTCCACGACGCATATCGCCGGCAGCAAAAACCTTATCGACAGATGTCTTGAATTCTCCTTCAATGGCTTTTACATTTCCACGTTGATCGTATGCCAAATTTAAGTCATCACACAAACCTTCGTGTTGAGGGTTGAGAAAACCCATTGCAAGGAATACATAGTCTGCAGAAATAATGCGTTCACTTCCTTGAATTTCTTTGAAATTTGGACGTTTCCCCGGTTCTGGTTTTTCCCATTCAATGTCGCAAATTTTCATTGCTTTGAGTTTGCCATTTTCTCCAATAAATTCTTTTGTGTTTATAGACCAATAACGTTCGCATCCTTCATTGTGTGAGGTTGATGTGCGAAGAATATTTGGCCAGTTTGGCCAGCAATCTTCTTTTCCTCTTTCAAGTTTTGGTTTTGGTAATAATTCAATCTGAGTAACAGATTTTGCACCTTGGCGGATTGATGTTCCTACACAATCGCTTCCTGTGTCTCCACCTCCAATTACCACAACATGAGCATCTTTAACAAATATTTCTTGTCCTTTTGGAATTGAGTCGCCGGCAACACGTTTATTGTTTTGACCTAAAAATTCCAATGCATAATATACTCCTTTATTTTCGTGACCTGGTGCTGGAAGGTCTCTTGGAATGGTTGATCCTCCACAAAGAGCTATAGCATCAAAATCTTTTAATAAATCAGGGACTTTTATATTTACGCCAACATTTGCATTGGTCTTAAATGTAATTCCTTCTTGTTCCATTATAGCAACACGACGATCGATGTTCTTTTTCATCAATTTAAAGTCAGGTATTCCATAGCGGAGTAGGCCTCCAATTCTATCTGCACGTTCAAATACCGTAACTGTGTGACCTGCTTTGTTTAGTTGAGCTGCACATGCAAGTCCTGAAGGACCAGAACCAACAACTGCTACTTTTTTCCCGGTTCTTACTTGTGGAACTAATGGTTTAACCCATCCATGTTCGTAAGCTTTTTCTATAATCGATTTTTCTATATTTTCGATAGTAACTGGTAATTTAATAATTCCCAATACGCAAGAAGCTTCGCATGGAGCCGGGCAAATTCGACCGGTAAACTCAGGGAAGTTGTTGGTGGTTGATAATATTTTATATGCTTGTTGCCAATTCTGGTGATATACGGCATCGTTGAACTCCGGAATGATATTGCCAAGTGGACAACCATTATGGCAAAAAGGAACTCCGCAATCCATACAGCGAGCTGATTGCTGTTCTGCTTTTTTACTACTGAATTCAAGATAGAATTCGGTATAATCTTTAATCCTTTCCTTCGGATCTTTATATTGAGGGAGTTCTCTTTCGTACTCCATGAAACCGGTTGGTTTTCCCATTGTGTAATCCTCCTACTATTTTTTTATGTTATACTTCTATGATAATACCTATACTATTCTTTCGAATGTTTATGGTATAATACTATGCTTTAACTGTTTCAGACATTTGTTTCTTTTTCAACAGTACGGCTTTATAATCGCGAGGTAGAACTTTTACAAATCGTTCAAGTTCATCATCCCAATTATCAAGTAGACGTTTCGCAAGAGCACTGTCTGTATATTTGTAATGATTTTCAACTAATTGTCTTAATTCTGCCACATCATCAAAGGCTATTTTTTCTATATCAACAAGTTCCTTGTTGCAATATTTGTCAAATTTATTTTCTGGATCATAGACATAAGCAATTCCGCCACTCATTCCTGCAGCGAAGTTCCGTCCAAATTCTCCAAGGATAACGGCTATTCCTCCGGTCATGTATTCACAGCCAAGATCTCCAATTCCTTCAACAACAGTCTTTACACCTGAATTACGAACACAGAACCGTTCTCCAGCAACGCCGTTAATATATGCTTCGCCTGATGTTGCTCCATAAAATGCTACGTTTCCAATAATCATATTGTTTTCGGGAACTATTTTTGCATCTCTATCGGGACGAACAATTAATTTTGCTCCGGATAATCCTTTTCCTATATAATCATTTGATTCACCTTCAAGTTTTAAGGTTAAACCTTTTGCACCGAATGCTCCAAAGCTTTGCCCTGCACTTCCTCTGAATTTGAATGTGATTGTATCTTCGGGAAGACCATCTTTGCCATATTTTTTAGATATGTTATATGATAGCATTGTGCCCGTTGCTCTGTCTGTATTTAATATTTTATATTCACCACTTACTTTTTGTTTCTTTTCTAATGCAACAATTGAGGCTGCTATTAGTTTTTGATCAAGAACGTTTTGTAAGAAATTAGCTTGAACTTTGGTTTTATATAAACCTTCTTCTTCTCCATCGTATTGGCGATAAATGATAGGACTTATATCAACTTTTTGAGCTTTCCAGTGACGAATATCATCTCGTTGGCGAAGCATATCAGCCTGTCCAACCATTTCATTGATAGTCCGGAATCCAAGTTCGGCCATTATCTCGCGAAGTTCTTCTGCTAGAAATGTGAATAAATTTACAACGTCCTCAGGTTTTCCATGATATAATTTGCGTAGTTCTTTATCTTGTGTTGCTACTCCAACAGGACAGGTATTTAAATGACATTTTCGCATCATAATACAACCTTGAGCTATAAGAGCAGCTGTTGCAACGCCCCATTCTTCGGCACCAAGTAATGTTGCTACTGCAAGGTCACGACCTGTAAGCAGTTTGCCGTCTGTTTGTACTGTGATTCTGTTGCGAAGTTTGTTTTTTACAAGTGTTTGATGAGCTTCGGCTAATCCATATTCCCAAGGTGCTCCTGCGTGGTGAATTGAACTTACCGGAGAGGCTCCTGTGCCTCCATCATGTCCAGAAATAAGGACTACATCGGCAAATGCTTTTGCAACACCAGCAGCAATTGTTCCAACACCAGCTTTTGATACAAGTTTTACAGAAATACGGGCTTCTGGATTTGCATTTTTTAGATCGAAAATTAATTGTGCTAGATCTTCGATAGAATATATATCGTGATGGGGTGGTGGTGATATAAGTGCTACTCCAGGTGTTGAGTGACGAACTCTACCAATCCAGTCATCGACTTTATGTCCTGGTAGCTGACCACCTTCTCCTGGTTTTGCTCCTTGAGCCATTTTTATTTGGATTTCGTCACAATTCGCAAGATAATTACTTGTTACTCCAAAACGTCCGGAAGCAACTTGTTTTATCGCAGATCGTTCCCAATCGCCATTTTCTTTACGAATGAATCTGATTTCGTCTTCTCCACCTTCGCCACTGTTACTCTTTCCGCCAATACGGTTCATTGCAATGGCCATTGTTGTGTGAGCTTCGTTCGATATTGAACCAAACGACATTGCTCCGGTAGCAAAACGTTTAAAGATTGCTTCTTTTGGTTCAACTTCATTCAATGGTATAGGATTGCGTTTCTTTACAAAGTCGAGCATTCCGCGGATTGTAAATGTTTGATTGCTTTGTGCATTTACAATGCTTGTATATTTTTTAAATACGTTATAATCGTTATTCCTTACAGCATATTGTAAATATTGAATCGTGTCGGGGTTGAATAAATGTTTTTCACCACGGCGTTTCCATGAATGAAATCCTCCTATTTCAAGCATTTGCCCAATAATTGGTTTTGATGGATATGCTGCATTGTGACGAATAAGAACTTCTTTTGCTATGTCATCGAAATCAAGACCTCCAATTTTAGAAATTGTTCCAACAAAACATTTATTAATAACATTTTCGTTTATTCCAAAAGCTTCAAAAATTTGAGCACCTTTATAAGATTGTAATGTTGAGATTCCCATTTTTGATAGGATTTTCAATAATCCTTCTCCAATAGCATAAACAAAGTTTTTGCAAGCTATTTTTACATCAGTATCTGCAGGTAAATAACCTTGTTCGCCTAATGATGCAATGGTCTCGAATGTCAAGTATGGATTTATCGCATTTGCTCCATAACCAATTAATGTTGCGAAGTGGTGTGTTTCGCGAGCTCCACCTGTTTCTACAACAATACCTGTACGAACGCGAAGACCATTTTTTACCAAGTGATTATGAACTGTTCCAACAGCCATTAGCATTGGAATAGGTGCATTTTCAGCATTAATGTTTCGATCACTAATAATCAGAATGTTTGCAGCGTTGTCTAATATCGCACGATCAACATCTTTACACATCTCATCAAGGGCTTTCTCAAGGGATCCTTTATCTCCGTGAACAGGAAATGTTGCATTAATCTGTTTTACTCTGAAGTCTGGATGGCTGATTTGCCTTATTTTTTCTAATTCATCATTTGTTATGACTGGCTGTTTGAAATTGATTTGTTTGCAATGTAATGATGATTCGCAAAGAATATTGTATGTACGGCTTACGCTTGTATACAATGACATAATAAGAGCTTCGCGGGTTGAATCTATTGGTGGATTAGATACTTGAGCAAATTGTTGCTTGAAATAATTTGACAAATGCTGACTTTGGTCTGAAAATACTGCCAAAGGAATATCAACACCCATTGAGCCAATAGGTTCTTTTTTATCTTTAGCCATTGGTGCAATTGTCATTTTTAGATCTTCGTGAGTAAATCCAAAAGCAATTTGACGTTGCATTAAAGTCTCTTTTTCGTATTCATAGGTTCTTTTTTCAACATTGGGGAGATCTTCAATTGTAACGCCATTTTGTTTTACCCATGTTTCATAAGGAGCTTGCGAACATATTTTGGTTTTTAATTCTTCGTCACTTATGATGCGACCTTCTTCTAGGTCAACAACAAACATGCGACCAGGTTGTAATCGTCCTTTTTTTATGACTTTTGATTGATCAACCGGTAATGCTCCGGCTTCTGATGACATAACGAGAGTTCCGTCTTCGAGCAGGCAGTAACGTGATGGTCGTAAACCGTTACGATCTAATGTTGCACCAATGATTTTACCGTCGGTGAAACTGATAGATGCCGGTCCATCCCATGGTTCCATTATTGCTGAATGATATTGATAGAATGCCCGTTTTTCTTCGCTCATCATTGTATGATTTTGCCAAGCTTCAGGTATAAGCATCATCATCACGTGAGGAAGAGAGCGACCTGCAAGTACAAGCATTTCAACCATATTATCTAAGCTTGCGGAGTCTGAATTATCAAAATCACATATTGGTTTTAGTCTATCGAGTTCTTCTTTTGTAAAAAGTGAAGATTCGAATAACGTTTCGTTAGATCGGCTTCTGTTTATATTTCCACGGATTGTATTAATTTCTCCATTGTGTGCTATATAACGGAATGGCTGAGCTAGTTTCCATTTTGGGAACGTATTTGTCGAGAAACGAGAATGTATCATTGCAAAAGCAGAGATCATTCGTTCATCGTTTAAATCAAGGAAATATTGACGAACCTGATAGGTTGTTAATTGTCCTTTATAGATTATATTCTTATAAGAGAATGATACAAAATAAAAATAATCTTTTTCTTCAGGATATTTTTTTGCAAAAGTATGCTCCGTCCAGTTTCGAAGTACAAATAATTTTCTTTCAAATTCCTCAGGAGTAATATCTTGAGTAGGTTTTACAAAACATTGTTCTACTTTTGGCTCAACAGAAAGAGCTGTTGCTCCAATGCCTTTTTTATTACAAGGTACTGTGCGATATCCCAACAGTTCGAGCCCCATTTCCTCCAAATTGTTGTTAAGGATGCGGCGTGCTGTTTCGCGAAGTTTTACTTCTTTTGGAAAGAAAATCATTCCAACGCCATATTTACCATATTCAGGTAAATTGATGCCAATTCGGTCACATTCTTCCTTGAAGAATTGGTGTGGCATTTGAATTAATACTCCGGCACCATCTCCGGTATTTACCTCAAAACCTGTTGCACCTCGATGCTCCATGTTTTCGAGCATTAAAATTGCATTTTTGATGGTTTGGTGTGATTTTTCCCCTTTCAAATTGGCAATAAACCCGATTCCGCATGCATCATGTTCGAACGAAGAATCGTACAACGACTGCTGATTTGGTTTGCTCATCTTTTAATCTCCTTAATAATTAGAAATAATAACTCATTTTGTTTATTTGATACCAAACTGTAAGTTTTTCTTTCAAATATGATATCAATACTTTCCAAAAAAGGCAAGAAAGTGTGCAAATTTACAAATTAAAACTAAATAAAATCAGATTTTATGATTTATTTATAGAAAATTGCTGCTTTTATATCTATAAAACGTTGTTTTATTGTTGTAACTATAATAAATTGATTTTCTATATATTATTTGAAAAGGTACTAGTCTTTTTCCGTTTTTGGAACTTATTTATGATCCAATTGTTAATAAATTTATTCATGTTGAATTGTACCATTCTAAAAAGAATAGTACAAATTAGGATATAGCGACTTTTTCCTAACTATAAACGTTCTTCTTTTCAAATCAAAATTCGTTTTCTAGTTAGAAAGAAATTGCTTCATGATTGTCCTGTTACTTTACCGTCTTCTCCTGTGTATTTAACGGTGTGTTCATTTTCTAATTTTTTCTTAACATTAAAACGAACTGTCTTATCCCAAGTGTGTCCTTCTTTTTTGATATTGTCGGCGTAGAAGGCTTTAAATATTAAAAATATCCATAGTTGGCAATAAGTGAAATACATAAGTAATACCAAGAAAAAGTTTTTAGGTTTATCTTCATTGTTGTATGAAAGCGAGAGCATTATCTCGAACAAGAATAAGATAAAGGCCAGCCCCCAAACATAGGTATATGGACCCGGTAGTGGAATACTGATAAAATTAAGTAAGCTTAGAATGAAAAGAATATCCGATAAGATAACAGCAACAAAGAAAACATAGTAGAGCGAGAGTGTATATAATAAATCAAGACTCAATCGCTTGTTTTTAAATTTTGGAATACGTTTGTAGAATTTGCTTATTACATAATTGTTGCCACGTACCCAGCGAGTTCTTTGTTTGATCCATACTTTCCATGTTTCCGGTTCTTGTTCCCAAGTTATTGCGTACGGTACAAATTTAATTTTATATCCTAATTCGTAAAGGCGGATACTTAATTCTGAATCTTCGGTTAATGCTTCTTCATCCCAACCATTTAGTTCGTGGATTAAATGAGTCCACATAACAAGATTGGTTCCCGGGAATGTTGCTATTTGATGTAATTGCCAACGGCCGGCTTGTAAAATGGATTGAAAGCTTAAAGTCTCAATATTGATGAATTTTGTAAGCAGATTTGTATCTTTATTTACTGTTCTGAATTTACCAATAACGCCTCCAAGTTCTTTGTTGGAAACGAGATTTGCAACAAGGTATCGAATTGCGTCAGGTTCGGGAGTGTTGTCGGCGTCATAAATTGCAATAATTTCAGATTTTACTTCTTTTACTGCTAGATTAAGTGTACGTGATTTCCCTTTTCCACCTTGTCCTTTTGGTATATCAAATAATTCAACACGATTGTCTATTGATGCATAGTGCAGAATAATATCGCGGGTAGAATCTTTTGAACCGTCATTGATAACTACAATCTTTAATTTATCTTTTGGATAATTCATTTTCATCATCGCCTCAATGGTGTAGGCAATTACTTTTTCTTCATTGTGTGCGGGAATAAGAATCGAGCAGGTTGGATATTCAATATCCATGGCATCAAAATCTTTCTTCTCTTTCATTGATTTAACGTAGTTTATATATCCATAAACTGTAAAAATGAATTGGTAACCAATCATAAACCAGATTAAGATTACACTAACCAAAAACAATATTTCTATAAAACTCATTTTATTTTCTTTTAAATTTTATTCAATCAATTTATCTGTTTATGCCACTTTTTCTTTCTTCTTGAGAACTTTAACCCCGATGAACATTAATATTAATGAAATCACAGCTACTCCTCCATAAATTACAATTGCATTTGTCGACCATAAACTGGTAAGATTAATACTGTATGATAGCGAAGAACCCATTATTACCTTCACAGAGTGTTTACCTGAAGGTAGTTTTATGCTATAACAGTCATTTCCCTTCATTACCTCTACGTTCTTTTGTTCGTTTCCATCAATATATATTTGTGCTGGGGCTTGGTTGAAGGAGGCAATGGTTATCATATCTGATTCATAAGTAAATGATATTTTTCTCATATCATAGATCAATTCTGAAACATTTCCTGAACATGAAAGCATTTCTGGTTGTATTTCAACGGTAGAAAAACCAGGTAAACCTGCGTCGTTTATTCCGATTGTGTGTTTTCCTGATGGTATAAAGAATGCATTATCTCTTTGACCGATTATTTGTTTCCCATCAAGAGTAATAATGTTTTGATCTGAGGGTAATCTGAATACAAAACTTGTAGGACTTTCAACTGTATATCCATCTGCTGATTGTTGCATTTTTACATCGCTTGCCGATGCATACATAAACCAAGGCATATCTTGAGGATTGACACTTCCTTCACAGTAAATCGTGTATCGAGGAGCTCCGAGGGATGACGATTTTATTAATTGATAACTTTCTACGCCAGTTTGGTTTAGTGTAGGGAAAGGAATAATTGTGTTCGCTTGACGAAATTGCATGATATTTAAGTCAAGCATAATTTTATTCCTATCGGAGACTTGGCTTGTATATCTGTCTCCGAGTGATTTATATCTGTTTGGTTCATCATTCCATCGATTTTCAGGATCTTCAACTTGAAGTTTGCATCCAAACTTTTTTTGTAACCCAATCATTATGTCGGAATTGATACCTACGTTTTCAGTCATTTCTGGTGATTGATAACTGTCCATGAATGTTAGAATGACATCAAATCCCGGTTTTTTAACCATTGTTTTATATATTGCTGCCAATATTGTTTCGTGTAATTCTTTGATTTTGTTTACTCTGTATTGAACAACCGCTTTTCGAGCATTTGGATTTCTCATCCAATAATGTGATGAGGATTCATTAAAAATATCTGATAGATCAAATTTGTAAATACTCTTGAATTCCGCCTTTGCCGATGCATGCATAGGCATGAATTTCTCGGGATTTTCAAATCCGTTATCTGATTCAAAATAGAGTTCAGCAAGATTCACTCCATCGAAGTCATATTTTGTTAAGAGTTTTTGGTATTCTTTTATTGATGCTGCAAGACATTTTGGATCTGTTAATGCAACAGGATATCTCCATGAAGCTCTTGCATCTTTACCCAAATAGTTCTTTTCTCTCCATTCTGGGTGCTGTTGCCAGAATTTTTGGCTTACTTGAGGTGGCTCAATCCATGCGTATACTAAAATCCCATTTTCGTGACATAGTTTTATTAAACGAACATAATCATAATCGTATTTTGGATATTGATGCCAGCCGGAAACGTGAATGTATCGGACTCCTTGTTTTACCCAAATTTTAACTAGATTTTCCACACTTGTTGTTTGACGTAGACCCGGATCGAAATAATAATCAAGATTTTCTCTTCTAACAATTGGATTTACGGTGAAGAATCGTCTGATATAATCCAGTGCATAAGGATACATGCTATATCCTAATACAGAATATGGATCGAAGAGTGTTGAAAAATAAATAATTTTGCCTTCACCATATTTTCGACCAATAGCCATTGGCATTCCGCTTGCAGCATCTTGACAAAAGACTTCGTCATCGTCTGTAATTTCTAGTTTTTTTACTGGTTGAGGCATTTTCCAGTTGATGTGTTGTTGTGGATAGAAATTGTCGCGCAAGTCGTGAACTTTTATTTCTGATTCAAGGAATTTAAAACCGATATGGGTTAGCAAACTGTTCTTTTTATCGGTTATTAGATTTCCGCCTCTTTGAACAAATTCTTTAATTCTGTTATATTGTACTGATGTCAATGAGTCGCAGAAGGCAAATGGTACAATTAGAACATTGCAGTTGTTTAAATCGAGTTTTTCTCCAATAAAAATAGTATCAACGGGTATGTTTACTGATTTGAACATTGATGCTAATGAACATTGATCTTTAAATGAAGCTCCTTTGGCGTATTCGTTCCAGCATATTTTCACTCTTGCTTGTTGCCATTTGTTTTTATCTGTAACCCAATTGGTGTATGTGTTTTTTACGTTTAGTAATAACTGTTCCATCGTGCCAATTTTCTGAATTTTATTTTCAATTGGTTCTGCAACATAGAACTGTCCTGTCTTTAGTGATATATTCTTTTTAATTATACCTTTCATCCTTGTTTTTGACGAACTCTTTAAAATGACATTTCCTTTATAATCAAAATATTGTTCGTAAATGAAAGAGTTGTCATACGTTAGTTGATGCTGACCACTTTTGGTTGTTATCAGTTTATCATTATAAGAAACCGTTAATGGTTGTGTCCGCATATCCAGAAATTTGAAACCATTGTTCTGAAGTCCTTCAATCAAATGTTTCAAAAGCTTTAAATCGAGGAATGAATGGAAAAAGCATGATGCAATTCCATCTCTTACATAAAGCATTGTTTTCGAGTTTGATATTATGCGGTCAACAACTTTCATACTCGAATCAAGATTTTTGTTTAATGGAACATAGCCTTGATTTTCAGGGTAAATTGTTTGTCCAAATATATCTTTTTTTATGATATAGGGAAATGATTGACCGAAATCAAAATCATTTATGGTTAATCGTTGTTCAACAGCTGTGCTAAAATGTTTAGCAACTGTTTTGTATGTTAAGTCAGAAGCCGTGTAATGGGGCGTTTCCCATAGCATGGGGTAAATATCATTTTTAATGAATTCATCAATACCATTTTTTAATTTAATTTCAATGTCATAGGCATTTTCGTCGGCTATTGGTTGACGTTTTGATCCATCCCAGAATTCAAAATCATCGGTCGAAGCTCCGCGATATTGATGTGTTACACCGTGCATTACGATTGTTCCACCATTTTCAATTACATATTTCAAAGCATCAACCATCTCTGGTCTGTCTGAAAGGTTAATGTGAATATCTGCATTTGGATTAATGTAAATAGGGACAAATCCAAGCATAAAAGGAACTCCTCTTGATGAAAAAATATCAGCGATTTCTCTGATTTTATCTGGATTATCTATAGGTGTTACATCTTCAATACGAATCATAGCCAAATGACTTTCTGCATGTTTTATACCTAGAAAGTCGTGGAGTAAATCGCAGAATAGTAAATATCTATCTGTTTCTGTAGCATTAAGGAATGGTAAATCTGCTATATACCACAAATTCCCTGATCTGATAATATATGGCGTTTCTTGTTTCCCCTTGCTTGCTTTTCCTTTTGCAATAATTTGGACATTTTTATTTGAAATATCTACCTTATAGCAGGATGGTGACTGTTTTGAAAAAACTTTTGTTCCCGAAATGATTGTATTAATGCCCAAATTACTGGCCGATCCATTAACTTCAAATCCAAATGTTGTTTTAAAATCAGTCCTTGAACTGAAGACATCAAGACCACTATTCAACCAAAAAATATTTTTTTTTGATTTTGTTATGTCGTTCATTAATGTTTCGGTTGGTTTATTTGCTTTGCTGTAACCAACGTAAAAAACATAGTCAAATGTTTCGATGTCTCCTCTTTTATAGGTGTTGGCATCCTTTAATTGAACATTTAAACCATCAAAGTGACCTAATAAATTTAAAAGTTGATTGGATATTCCAAGTGCTTTACTTTTTGGTGAAAGAGTTCCTTCGTTTAATACAAGAACTTTTTTAATAGAGCCAAAACTCGTGTTTGAAATGCCTGTAAATATTAAGATACAAGCCAATAGAATAATCTTACGATTCATTTTGTGTATATGTGTTTATTTTGATAAAAAATCAATTATTCTGCTACATGCAAGTCCATCTCCGTATGGGTTTACTGCATTTGCCATAGAATTAAAATAGGCAACATCGTCAATTAATCTTGATGCTTCAGCAAAAATAATTTGATCATTGGTTCCTACTATTTTTACAGTTCCGGCATCAACAGCTTCGGGACGTTCTGTTGTATCGCGCATGACGAGAACTGGTTTTCCTAAACTTGGTGCTTCTTCCTGCACTCCGCCAGAATCGGTAATAACAAAATGAGCTTTCGACATCAGAAAAACAAAAGGCAAATATTCCAAAGGGGCAATCAAATGAACGTTTGAAATGTCTTGCAACAGTTCGTAAACCGGCTTTTGAACCTGTGGATTAAGGTGTACAGGATAAATAATATCAAAATCGGGATATTTAAGAGCTATGTTTTTTAAAGCTTTGCAAATACGAAGGAAACCGTCGCCAAAGTTTTCGCGACGATGCCCGGTAACCAAAATCGTTTTGCTTGAATCGGACATGACTTTTGCCGGAAGACTTTTTTCTAATAAATCTTTTTTTACTGATTCAATAATTTCTTGCGAGTTTGTAACTTTATCAACGACAATATGGAGTGCATCGATAACAGTGTTTCCTGTAACAACAATTGCTGATTCTGAAACTTTCTCTGCCAATAAGTTTTTCTTACTTTGTGGAGTTGGTGCAAAATGATAGGTTGCGATTCGTCCGGTTATTTGACGATTCATTTCCTCTGGCCATGGAGAGTAAATGTCAAAGGTGCGAAGACCTGCTTCAACATGTCCAACAGGTATTTGTTTATAGAAAGAAGCTAATGCAGCCGATGTTGATGTTGTTGTGTCGCCGTGAACTAAAACCACATCAGGCTTTACCTGATCTAATACATCACGCATTCCAACGATTACTCGAGCTGTAATGTCGAACAAATCTTGTCCTTTTTGCATTAAATTTAGATCATAATCGGGCTTTATGTCAAATATTTTTAATACTTGATCAAGCATTTCACGGTGTTGTGCTGTAACACAAACTTTGGTTATAAATGTTTCAGGATGCTTTTGAAACTCTTTTACAAGAGGAGCCATTTTAATTGCTTCTGGACGTGTACCAAAAACGAGTAAGACTGTTTTCACTTTTCACTTTTTAATGTTAATTAATCACTATCGAAAATAGCGAGACAAAAATCGTGCATAATTACAAAAAAAATCGTTGTTAATTTTAACTATTTTTAATTATAAGGTTTTTTTAATAAAAAATATTTTCCTTTTTTCTGGGAAAGAGGAATTTCCATCTATTGGTATTCAATAATTTTCAATATTAAATTTTTATATGTTTTTTGTAATTCCATTTCATGTTGGGTATTCCATTCTATAGCTTTTGCATAGCTTAGTTGGCGTCCTCCCATATAAAAACGAAGAAATGGATATATGCCAATAATTATTGGAGTGAAATAATATCCTGAGATGAATAGGGTAGCGGTGATAAATCCGAAACCTGTTTCCAATATAAGATTTGTAATGCCTTTCATCGGTTTATGAACGTAAAACAATCCCATTCCCGGGAAAATAGTTGAACGCTGTTGTGCTTTAATTGGTGATTTATAGGTAATAGTTATCGGCAGATTTCGGATTTCGGAAGTAATAGCTTTTGTTGTATCAACCATTGTACTCAATTCTTTTTTACAGTGTTCCCATTGTTTATTTTCAATTAAAGTCATCAGCCAAAGTTTTGTAATAGCCCTTTCATGCAATTTTATTGAATCGGGGATTGCTAAAAGGTAATTGTAGCTTTTGTCATAATCTTTCGATAAAAAAGAATTAAAAGCTTTTTCATAAAGTATTGTATTTGTTTCGTATCCTTTCATGCTGTCGAGTCGTTGTAATTCAAATATTGCTTTAGCAGGAAAATTCATTTGTTTTAAATCTTGCGATTTTTTGATAAGTAATGAGCATTTCGTCTCGGGTTCATTGGTTCGCCAATAAAGATATTCCGTTTCAAGAAGTTGATTTTTTTGTTTTGAAAGATTATCGGGGATAAGCGGGTTGATTTTGTTTGTTGTGTGAAGTTGTTTCTTGAATATTTCTGTAACATCAACACAAACTTGATTATAAAAGTCATGCTCTCGTTTTTTTGTTAGCAAAATACTTCCCCAAATATTGCCAATATAAAAAGTCCCAAATGCTACAATGCTTGCTGTTATTGGGAATGGATTGGCTGTCTTCAATAAAACTTCGGTCATTACTCCGGCAAGTATAATGTTGGTTGAAAATGCACTTTTTGCCGTTTTTTTATATCCAAGATATCGTTTCCCTAATCCCGGTACGATTGTCGAAAGTAAACCTGCAATAAATGGCGACTTGGGTTTAAAATGGTAATATCGGTTTACAATATCGTTAATCGCAGATCTATCTAAGGACTGTACAGAACTGTCTAATGTCTCATGTCGCAACATAGAAAGTGATATTGTATAGGTCTTTCTTATATTAGAATCGAGGTAATTAGTGTATTGGTGAATATATCGATTTATGGCTGTCGTATCGTTTTGCGAAAAAGCGGTTTCTATGGCTTGTCTGATTATGACCGAATCAGTTATTTTATTGATCTGTTTAAAATAATAATTTGCAGAGTCTGTGTAATTAATAGAAAGATATAGTGTTGCTATGTTTGTTGTAATTGAATCTTGTGATTGTTTTTCCATCGAAGCTTCCCGAAGCTTCTTTAATAGTGTAAAAGCATCGTCATAAAGATGTTCAGATATAAGATGACGATAGAATTGCTTGAGATCTGACGTTGACGGATTGCTATACGCCATTTGAGCCGTCGAAATCTTATTTAATGAAATGATACAGAGAAGGACTATCGATAATTTTCGCATTATTTTGATTTATCAAATACTGTGGCGTTTCGGGAAAAGAAAAGCCACAACGTGTTAGTCTATCGGCAGTAAGGAAAAAACCTTTTACGAATCCAAATTCGCCAATCGACTGAAAGGAAAATGTAGAACAAGAGGTTTCAAATTCACAATGAGCTGAAATTTGTTCCGATAATATTGATTTATAAAAAATCAAAAGAATCTTTGGAATATTATAAAAAGCAGTCTGGTACCTTATTTTTGAATTATTTTGTTCGTTTAACGATTGAATTAAAAGCAGGCTGTCGTTTTTCTGCGTTTGACAATGACAATAATGGATATTGAATAAAAGCAATGAAAGAAGAAAAATCAGCTTCATCTTGGAATATTAAAACTGAAGGATTCCAATCTTTATTCCTAACATGATTGATGGAAATGATTTTGTTTTATCAACAATGGTTAATGTATTTCCTTCATATTTTAAATCTTTATAGGTATTATTTCTAAAGCTTACTCCAAAATAATAATCCCAGGTAATGTCGTACCACGCCCATTGCTCGGTTTGATATCCTATTAAAAATCCATATTCTGATGTGTGATAACCTATGTTTTGAGATCCTTTTATCGTTTGCGTTTCTCCTGTTGAATCATTATTAAAAACAGGATCTTTGGCTATAATATTATAATTCCGGTATCGGAAAACTGGTGCGAAATAAAATCCTTCAAAATATCCGTCGGTAGGATAAATTCTGGGTGAAACTTCAAAAGCAACTCCCGGTTTAATAGTAATATTATAATCGCTATAATTAAAGTTTTGCCCCCAAAAGAATGAATTGTCAGATTCTGTTCCTTCATTATAAAATTCAAAGGAATAATCACGATATGTACCTCCGATTCCTGCTTCAAGTGATATATGTTCAGACAAAACTCTCTCATAATTGAACAAGAAAATACCTCTTGTGAGTAAACTGAGATTCCATTTTATTTCGTTTTTATCAGGTTTAACATCTTTTTTCGGATCGGTTGATGACGTGTTAAACGGATCGTATGTTATAACTTTTGCTTTTGTTGTATCTTGAGCTTTTGTTGCAATTGTAAAACAAAGTGCTAAAACGAAAAGTAATTTCCTCATATTACTGTCTTTTTTAGTAAAAATAAATAATGATAGAATTTAATAAAAGTTATAATTTAGCCGTAAAATTAAACTATTTAAAACTTTAAATTAAAAAACATGAAAAAAAATTACATTGTTCTAGTATTATTCTTTTTATCTTTTTTGTCTTTCGGACAAAATTTTAATGTCTCATATAGTCAGATGATGCCCAATAGCTATTTTACGACTATAGAATCAGCAGGTAAAATAGGAAATTCCATTTATCAAATAAAAAGAGATAAAAAAGGTTTATATCTGGATATTTACGATGCTTCGAAAATGAATTTGATCAGTTCAAAATTGTTCAAAGCAAGATCGTGCGAAACAAGCGATTGTATTGACAAACATTTTGATTATATTAAAACATCGTTTATGAAAGATGCAATTCTTATGTTTTTTGAAACGTATGATAGGAAAGCCGATGAACGAATCTTGTTTGCACAAAAGGTCGATTTGAAAGGAAACTTTGAAGGCAAGTTGGTGCAAATCGATAAAATAGATACAAAAAAACGTTCAGAAGGTTCATTTAATGTCTGGCAAAGCGAAGATAGTACTAAAATAATGGTAATCAATAACCCTCCATTTGAAAAATATAATAACGAAAAATTTGGATTCAAAATATATAGTTCAAATTTAAAAAACCTTTATAATTTAGGAATAACCCTTCCTTATAAAGATAAAAATGTTTCAGTAATAGATTACTATTTGGGGAATGACAATAAAATTTATATGTTGACTCGTGTTGATCTTGAAAAAGATAAAAAGGTAAAAGGACAGGCTCCCTTTTTCTTTTCTATTTTAACCATTAATGCTGAAACAAATGCTCTATCCGAGTTTAAAGTTAATATGCCTTCGAAAAATATTGAAGATATCGTTCTACGTCTTGATAAAAGTTCAAAATTTGTTACTTGTGCCGGATTTTATTCCGATTTAAAGCCAAAAGAATATGTTGGAAATGATATAGATGGTTTTTTCTATATGACAATTGATGCCGCAACACAACAAATAACAACAAAAGGAACGAAAGCTATAGACAAAAATATGGTTGCTGAATTAATGGATATTAAGAACTCAAAGAAAATTAAGGCAGATCAAGGAATCTCTAATGATTTTGAGATCCGGAATATAAAAAAACGTTCTGATGGAACAACAACATTAATTGCAGAATACCGGAAAGTTGTTGTTACAACCTATACCACATGTAGTCAAAATGGAGGATGTTCAACTCATACGTCTTATACTTATTATAGAGAAAATGTCTTTGTTGTAAATCTTGCTACAGATGGTTCTGTAATGTCGTTTATTGATATCCCTAAAAAGCAAATTACAGTTAACGACGGCGGAATGTTCAGTTCCTTTTTAACTTATGAGAAAGATGATAACCTTTATCTAATATATAATGATAATCCGGAAAATCTTGATGCGACTATTAGAACATATAAAGATACAAAGCCGATGCCCCGAATAAATAAAGCTTGTTTAGTCGCAGTTGGTATTAATAGCGATGGAAGTTATACAAAAACAAAAATTCATGATAATTTCACAAAGAAATTGATTTCGATGCCCGAAAGTGGAATGAAAGTGGGCGATGGCGAATATATAATTCCGGCTCAAGAACCCTTGGGTGCTTGTGTTTGTGCTTGTACTATAATGTTTAAGAAAATATTAAAAGGATTTATAAAAATAACAATGTAAAAGGATATTTGTGAACTGTAAACTTTTTGGGACCTTCTTGTAATGGAAGAAAAATCACTTCCGATTTTGGTTTAATTGTGTCAATCTTTATTTTTTGATGACTTAACTCTTTTTGAAGAGGTATAACCTTCTATTTTACAGAAGCGTATTCTTTTAATTTTTGAAATTAGAATTAATTACTATCCATAACTATTTTATAAAATGTAACATTCTTAATGTTTCCCAGAAAAGGACAAATTCAGATTCTATTATTATAAAAATGGAGTTAATACAAACTAAAAGAACAAAAACTTCTAAATAGTAATATTGTAGCGAAACTCAATTTTATGTAAAACTATTACTAAAAAAATTGTTCCTTTGCAGAAATATTTACAGTATGCAAAATCAAAAAATGTCATTCTGTCGCATAATACAGACGTGGCAACTTTTTTGATAAAAGAGACGAAAAAAAGTTTATGAAGAAGAAAAAGAATGAAGAATCGATAGATGAAGATGTTAAAGAAACGATTGACGCTTCTGAAGCTGAAGAACCTAAAACAGAAGAAAAATCATCAGTAACATCAGAATCTGAGCCGGAAACAGTATCTGCCGAAACTGAATTATTGGCTAAATTAGCTGATCTGCAGGATAAACACTTACGTTTACAAGCTGAATTTGATAATTATCGAAAAAGGACATTAAAAGAAAAGGCCGATTTGATCAAAACCGGCGGAGAATCCGTTTTGATCAATGTGTTAACCGTAATTGATGATGTGGAAAGAGCTTTGGTTGCAATAGAAACGACAAAAGATGTAGAAGCTACACACGAAGGAATAAAATTAATTTTTACAAAATTCAGTAGCTTCCTTTCTCAAAACGGAGTTCAGGAGATAGATTCATTAGGTCAGACATTTGATACTGATAAACATGAAGCTATTACGAATATTCCGGCACCTTCAGAAGATATGAAAGGGAAAGTTGTCGATGTTATTCAAAAGGGATATTTGTTACAAGATAAAGTAATTCGTTTTGCTAAAGTAGTAGTAGGCGAATAAAAAAATAAGCAATGTCAACAAAAAGAGATTTTTACGAAATACTTGGCGTTTCAAAAAACGCATCTAAGGACGATATCAAAAAGGCATATCGTCAAATGGCAATTAAGTTTCATCCCGATAAAAATCCGGGAGATAAAGTTTCCGAAGAAAAATTTAAGGAAGCAGCCGAAGCATACGATATTCTAAGTAATGACGATAAACGTCGTAAGTACGATCAATTCGGTCATGCAGGAGTTGGAGGTGCTTCAAGTGGTGGCTTTGGCGGACATGATATGTCAATGGATGATATTTTTAGTTCGTTTGGCGACATCTTTGGAGGTCATTTCGGATTTGGTGGCTTTGGCGGTCGTAGCGGTGGAGGACGCCGGGTTAACCGAGGTTCGAATCTGAGGGTGAATATCAAACTAACGCTCGAAGAAGTAATAAATGGTGTAGAGAAAAAAATAAATGTTCGGAAACATGTAACTTGTAAAGCTTGTGATGGAACAGGTGCCGCAGATGGAAATTCGGTGTCAACTTGTCAGACATGTCGTGGCAGTGGTCAAGTCACTCGCATAGCCAATACCATACTTGGACAGATGCAAACATCTGCTGTTTGTCCAACATGTAATGGCGATGGGAAAATGATTACACACAAATGTTCGGTTTGTAATGGAGAAGGAACCGTTGATGGTCAGGAATTAGTTACGTTTAATATTCCTGCCGGTGTTGCCGAAGGTATGCAACTATCTGTTAGTGGTAAAGGAAATGCAGCAAAAAGAGGTGGCGTCAATGGAGATTTAATTGTTGTTATATCGGAAGAAAGACATCCCGAGATTGTTCGTGATGAAAATGATTTAATGTATAACCTATATATAAGTGTTCCTGATGCAATAATGGGAATGCAAGCCGAAATCCCAACAGTTGAAGGACGTGTTAAAATAAAAATTGAACCAGGAGTTCAATCCGGCAAGGTTTTGCGTTTACGAGGTAAAGGCGTCCCGATTCTCAATGAATATGGACGTGGCGATTTCTTAGTCGTAATAAATGTCTGGATTCCGAAAGAAGTAACAAAAGAGGAACGTAAAATTCTTGAAAAATTTAATGAATCGCCTAGTTTCAAACCAGGGAAAAATGATGGTCATTCATTTTTTGACAGAATGAAAGGAATGTTCGATTAAAATAAAATGAAAAAGCTGGAGAAAACCGGTTTTTCTAATTTATTTTAGACAATTAGTTTAGGGTAATATTCATTAAATTTGTCATCCATAGAAAGTGAAATTTAAATTAAAGGAATATGAGAAAATATGTATCAATATTGATTATAGCATTTGTTTGGCTAAGTTCTGAAGTCTTTGCAGCTACACCAACAATAGTAGCAACATCTGTAAGTTCAAATGGACGAACTATAAAAATTACGTTTTCAAATGCAATGAATACGATTGGAATCAATAATTATAAAAGTCAGTTTTCAATAAAAGTAAATGGAACAGTAGTTACATCTGCTATTTCAAAAATTGCTCAAATGCTCAACGATAATACGAGTTTCGATTTTAGTCTAAATACAACAATATCTTACGGAGCTATCGTAACTCTTACATATACAGGATCAAGTATTAAAGATGCTAGCGGAAATGTCCTTCTGACTTTTACCGATTTGAATATAGACAACGGTATTGCAACTCCAAGTGTAAATGGATATCTAGAAGATTTTAATGATAATACATTAACAGGCTGGGCTGGTAATACACAGTACACATTGACTGAGTCAAATCAAGTTCTGAATATTGACGCCAATTCTGATAAAACATACAAATCTTTTTCATTTACGATTCCGGTGTCTGTAAATATGACTTCAAGTCCAACCGTAACATTTACACTAAATACAGCTACAGCTGTTGATCTTCGGGTTGATGTTCAGGATGCAAAAGGTTTTACAACTAATAATACTGAAAATAAGAAAACGGGCTTAACAACTGGAATATTCACTTATACATTCACCGATTTTAATGAATTGTACGACAGTTTAGGTACTAAATTGTCATCGCCAGCAACGGTTGATAAAACAGTAATTAAACGAGTTTTTATTTATACAAATCCGGGTGCTACATTTTCCGGGTCATTTACAATTGATAATTTAACAATAGGAATTGCTCCAACAGCTGTTACCGGTGTTACCGTTAGCCCTACTTCATTAACAATGAATCTAGGCGAAAATCAAACCCTATCGGCGACTATTGCACCATCAAATGCAACCGATTCATACGTAACATGGACATCTTCCGATAAAACAATAGCAACCGTAGCCGGTAATGGCGTAGTGACAGCTTTAGCACAGGGTTCTGCTATTATTACAGCCACATCATTAGATAATGCAACACTCTTCGCAACAACAACCATTACCGTTGTTTCTTCGGGAGTGAACAAAACAACCTTAGCCTCTGAGATAACAACAGCTAATAATTTAAAAGCTCTTGCAGTTGTAGGGTTGCAAGCTGGTCAATATTTACAAACAGACATTGATGCATTTTCAACAGCAATAACAAATGCACAAGCAGTCAAGAATGATGGTACAGCGACTCAAGCATCTGTTGATGCAATGGATAAGACACTTCTGGCAGCTATTTCTACATTTACTTCAAAAGCAATTGTTATAAACAAACAAGCTTTAACTTCGTTAATCTCAACTGCTACAGCAATGACAACTACTGCTGTAGCAGGAACACAAAAAGGACAATACGCTCAAGGAGATATTGATGCGTTATCAATAGTCATTGTAAAAGCCCAGAACATAAATAATAGTACAATCGCCATTCAATCAACGGTAGATTCGATCGCTACAATATTATCGAATGCTATGACGGTCTTTGCCTCAAAAGTGGTTACTGTTGATAAATCTAAATTAGTCGACAAGATAGATAGTGCAACAACATTAATAGGTTCAGCAGTTATAGGCTCACTTGACGGTCAATATTCTAAAGTAGCTGTCGATTCTTTGCAAACTGCAATCACAAACGCAAAATCGGTAAATGATTTGTCAACAAATCAAACCGATATTACGGCAATGGTAATAACGCTTCAGACGGCAATGGATTTATTTACCTCAAAAATGATATCATCAATTGTTACGAAAGTAGCCTTACAAACAAAAATTTCGAGTGCAACTGCATTGAAAACTTCAGCAACTGTTGGTACACATGTTGGAGAATACGCTCAAGCTGATATTAATACATTATCAACAGCCATTTCCAATGCAGAAGCATTAAATACAAATACTTTTGCAACACAATCTGCTGTAAACGAGATGGTAAAAACACTACAAACAGCTATGGATGCTTTTTCTTTAACGGTTGTTCCAGTCCCATCAAAGAAACTATTACAAACGGCTATAGACTCTGCCAATAACCTATTAAACAAAGCAGTTGCGGGTACAGCCATAAATCAATATCCACAATCAGCAATTGACGCATTAACCACTGAACGAAAAGTAGCAGATACTACAAATACGAGCACATCGGTCAATCAATCGGAAGTTGATACAGAAACATCAACATTAGAAGCTGCAATCAAATCATTTAATGCTCGTAAAATAACGTCAGTAACTGATTACAGCCAATTGCAAACAGCAATCGCAGACGCAACAACATTAGCATCCAAAACGACGATAGGTGCAGCTTCTGGAAATGTTTCGCAAGAAGCTATGACAGCGTTGAATACAGCCATAAAAACAGCACAAGCTGTGAATACAAATACAACAGCTTCTCAATCTCAAATTGATGTAGCAACGTCCTCTTTACAGACCGCAGTTCAAACATTCCAATCAGCAATTATAAAAACAGACATAAGTGAACTTGATGCTGTATCAATTACGGCAACACCTGTTGTATTTAATGAATCGATTACAATAAAATCAAAAGGTATACAAATGAAGTCAGTCACTTTATTTGCAATTACAGGAGCGGTTGTTGCTGAAGAAAATGGATTATCAGAATCAATACGATTATCGACATCAGATCTGCCTCAAGGATTGTATTTGATTTTAGTTAAATTATCGAATGGAAATTCGAAAGTCTTGAAAGTAGTAAAATAATTAATATAGTATCATATACAACGAACATTCATAAAACCTCAGCAATAAATGTTGGGGTTTTTGTTTAATATATGGATAAAAAGACAAAAGCATATTTAGAACGTATTCGGCATTCGGTTGGAGCAACCATAGAAAAATATGAATTAATCGAAGATGGTGATACTATATTAATAGGACTATCAGGAGGAAAAGATTCTTTAATTCTTACAGAAATACTGGCTCTTCGTCGAAGATATTCATCCGTTAAATATTCATTAGTCGTTGCACATATAAAAGTCGAAAATATACCTTATTTGGTCGATGTTGAATATTTACAAACTTTTTGTGAAAGACTAAATGTCCCATTTGTCTATAAAGAAATAGCTTTCCAGGAAGATAAACAAACAGAATCCCCATGTTTCTTTTGTGCGTGGACACGTCGCAAAACATTATTTAATTTAGCACGGCAATACAATTGCAATAAAATAGCAACAGGACATCATGCCGACGATGCAATAGAAACACTCTTTATGAATATGGCAATACATGGAAAATTAAGCTCCTTACCGGCAAGTTTTCCTCTATTTGATGGAGAAATACAATTCATTCGTCCGCTAATTCAAATGTTTGAATGTGATATGATTAAATATGCGAATATTCAATCATATTCCAAATTAAAAGCACCCTGTCCGTATGATCATCTTACACAACGAAAACAATTTCGAGGAATAATCGATGCAATAGAGTCCATACATCCAAATTCAAAGATCAATTTATTTAATTCCATGAGCAATTGGATACCTGAATATTTACCAATTCATCAATCACTCATAAAGGATGTCGATACTAAATTTAAACTTCCCCAAGACTAAAATATAAAGTGATTGTTGTAAATAATAAATTAAATATAAAACGCAACAACACAGATAATTATAATAATATTATAATTATTCTGACAAAAAAGTATTGTTTTTAGAAAAATTATATACCTTTGCAACCCATTTGAAGAAGTGGAATAAATATAAATTTAAGTTGATTAATAGATACTATGCCAACAATTCAGCAATTAGTAAGAAAAGGTAGGGCTCAACTCAACGATAAGAGCAAAGCTCCGGCATTGAAAGAATGTCCGCAGCGCCGTGGCGTATGTGTACGTGTGTACACCACTACCCCCAAGAAGCCCAATTCAGCAATGCGTAAAGTAGCACGTGTGCGTTTAACTAATGGATATGAGGTTACAGCCTATATCCCAGGTGAAGGACATAACTTACAGGAACACAGTATAGTACTGGTTCGTGGAGGTCGTGTTAAAGATTTACCAGGAGTTAAATATCACCTTGTCCGCGGAACGTTAGATACTGCAGGAGTAGAAGGTCGTCGTCAAAGACGCTCCAAATACGGTGCAAAACGTCCTAAAGCAGGAGCAGCAACAGCGGCAGTAGCAAAAGGAAAAGGTAAAAAATAAATTGTTGAATTAAGAAATTTCAATAAACAATGAGAAAGTCAAAACCAAGGAAAATCATCATACTTCCAGATCCAAAATTTGGAGACGTAATGGTTACTCGTTTCGTTAACAACTTAATGGAGCAAGGCAAAAAAAGTATAGCTTTCAATATTTTCTATGATGCAATGGATATCATTGCAAAAAAGAAAACAGACGAAAGTCCCCTAGAAGTTTGGAAAAAAGCACTTGAAAATGTTACGCCTTTAGTTGAAGTTCGTAGCCGTAGAGTTGGTGGTGCAACATTCCAAATCCCATCAGAAATTCGTCCAGATCGACGCATGTCAATGGGAATGAAGAATCTAATTCTTTATTCTCGCAAACGTGCAGGACGTTCAATGAGAGAAAAATTAGCTGCTGAAATTCTTGCGGGTTATAATAATGAAGGCGGAGCTTTTAAGAAAAAAGAAGATACGCATAAAATGGCAGAAGCTAATAAAGCATTCTCTCATTTCAGATTCTAATAAAATAAGTACAGAAAGACAATATGGCTTTAGATCTTAAATATACAAGAAACATTGGAATTGCTGCACACATTGATGCAGGTAAAACTACTGTAACAGAACGAATTCTTTACTATACAGGTGTTAATCACAAGATAGGTGAAGTGCATGATGGAGCAGCTACTATGGACTGGATGGTTCAAGAGCAAGAACGTGGAATAACAATTACATCTGCAGCTACTACATGCTTTTGGAATTATAAAAACCAAAAATACAAAGTAAACATCATTGATACTCCCGGTCACGTTGATTTCACAGTTGAAGTAAATAGATCTTTACGTATTCTTGATGGATTAGTATTCCTTTTTTCAGCAGTTGATGGTGTAGAACCTCAATCTGAAACAAACTGGCGTTTAGCTGACGGTTACAATGTAACTCGTATTGGCTTTGTAAATAAAATGGATCGTCAAGGTTCTGATTATCTAAAAGTTGTTAGCCAAGTTAAAACCATGTTAGGTGGTAACGCTGTACCGATGCAACTGCCAATAGGCGAAGAAGATAAATTCCGTGGTGTTGTTGATTTAGTGAAATTCCAGGGAATGGAATGGAACGAGCAGGATCAAGGAATGACTTTTAATGTAGTTCCTATTCCAGAAGATATGATGGAAGAGGCTAAAAAATGGAGACAAAACCTTCTTGAGGCTGTAGCTGAATTTGATGATCATTTATTAGAAAAATTCTTTGAAGATCCAGACTCTATTACTGAATTAGAAGTTTTAGCAGCTCTTCGAAAAGCTTGTTTAGCAAATAAAATTGTTCCAATGTTTTGTGGAACAGCGTTCAAGAATAAGGGCGTTCAAACAATGTTAGATTATGTAATGGAATTATTACCAAGTCCATTAGATAGAGATAATATAAAAGGAATTAATCCTGATACAGGAGAAGAAGTTTCGCGTAAACCAGATATAAAAGAACCATTTACAGCATTAGCATTTAAAATAGCAACAGATCCGTTTGTAGGACGTTTATGTTTTGTTCGTGCATATGCAGGGAAACTTGATGCAGGTTCTTATGTATACAATACAAGAAGTGGCAATAAAGAACGAATTTCACGTATCTTCCAAATGCATGCTAACAAACAAAATGCGATTGATTGCCTTGAAGCAGGAGATATAGGAGCAGTTGTTGGTTTTAAAGATATTAGAACGGGAGATACTCTTTGTGATGAAAAGAATCACATTGTACTTGAGTCTATGAAATTTCCAGCACCAGTTATCGGATTGGCTATTGAGCCAAAAACACAGGCTGATGTTGATAAATTAGGCGTAGCATTATATAAATTGGCAGAAGAAGATCCAACCTTTAAAGTCCATACAGACCCAGATTCAGGGCAAACTGTTATTAGTGGAATGGGAGAACTTCATTTAGATATAATCCTTGATCGTTTAAGAAGAGAATTTAAAGTTGAATGTAATCAAGGAGCACCTCAAGTTGCATATAAAGAGACAATTACAAAAACAGTTGAACATCGAGAAGTCTTCAAAAAACAAACCGGTGGTCGTGGTAAATTTGCTGATGTTAAAGTAATTGTTGGTCCAGCTGATGATGATAAACCAGGATTAACTTTTGTTAATGAAATAAAAGGTGGAAATGTCCCCAAAGAATATATTCCATCTGTAGAAAAAGGATTTAAAGATGCTATGCAAAATGGTGTTTTAGCAGGCTATCAAATTGAATCTTTAAAAGTTACATTAACCGATGGTTCATACCATGATGTGGATTCAGATGCGTTATCATTCGAAATTTGTGCTAAACTCGCATTTAAAGAAGCTTGTAATAAAGCTAACCCAATAATACTTGAACCCATCATGAAGGTTGAAGTTGTTACTCCAGAGGAAAATATGGGTGATGTCGTTGGTGATTTAAATAAACGTCGTGGTCAAATCAATGGTATGGATTCTCGTAATAATTCGAGTGTTGTTAAAGCATTCGTACCACTTTCTATGATGTTTGGATATGTAACAGACCTAAGAACAATAACTTCAGGAAGAGCAACATCAACAATGGAATTTGATCATTATGAACAAGTACCAGGAAATCAAGCTGAAGATATAATAAAAAAAGCAAAAGGATCAAAATCATAATTTAATAGGCATGAGTCAAAAAATCAGAATTAAACTTAAGTCTTACGATCATAATTTGGTAGATAAATCTGCTGAGAAAATCGTGAAGACTGTTAAAACAACAGGAGCTGTTGTTAGTGGTCCGATTCCGCTGCCAACACATAAGAGAATATTCACTGTGTTGCGTTCACCCCATGTGAACAAGAAGGCGAGAGAGCAATTTCAATTGTGTTCTCACAAACGCGTATTAGACATCTATAGTTCAACATCAAAAACTGTTGATGCTCTAATGAAACTAGAACTTCCAAGTGGAGTTGAAGTTGAAATTAAAGTGTGATAACTTCTAATCAGTGAAATAATGATAGGAATAATTGGTAAAAAAGTTGGAATGACTTCGGTATTCCAACCCGACGGAAAATATGTTGCATGTACTGTTGTTGAAGCAGGTCCTTGCAAAGTAACTCAAGTAAAAGAACTTGAGAAAGACGGATACACAGCAGTTCAGCTTGGATTCGATGATAAAAAAGAAAAATCTGCAAATAAACCAGAAATCGGTCATTTCAAAAAAGCAGGTTCAACACCTAAAAGAAAAGTTGTTGAAATTCGTGATTTTGAAAAAGCAGTAAAACAAGGTGATGATATTCTAGTTGCAGATCTTTTTGAAGAAGGTGACTTAATTGATATCACAGGCGTATCAAAAGGAAAAGGTTTCCAAGGTGTTGTTAAACGTCATGGATTTGCGGGAGTTGGAGGACAAACACATGGTCAACACAACCGTGGTCGTCATCCTGGTTCCCTTGGTGCATCTTCAGATCCTTCAAAAGTAATGAAAGGTATGAGAATGGCTGGTCGTACAGGTAATGATACGGTAACAGTTCAAAACCTTAAAGTATTAAAGGTTTTGTCTGAGAATAATTTAATAGTTATAAAAGGAGCTGTTCCAGGAGCAAAAGGCAGCTATTTAATACTTAAGAAATAATGAAAGTAGCAGTTTTAAATACAAGCGGAGCTGAAACCGGAAGAAATGTTGAATTAAATGATTCAATATTTGGAATCGAACCAAACGATCATGCTATCTATCTTGATGTAAAGCAATATCTAGCAAATCAACGTCAAGGAACACACTCAGCCAAAGAAAAATCTGTATTGTCTGGAAGTACAAAAAAATTGAAAAACCAAAAAGGTACAGGTGGTGCACGTGCAGGAAGTATTAAGAATCCTCTATATCGTGGTGGTGCTCGAGTTTTTGGACCAAGACCAAGAGATTATTCTTTTAAATTGAATAAGAAATTAAAAGTATTAGCTCGTAAATCAATTTTATCTTATAAGGCTAAAGAAAGTCTTATTACGATTGTTGAAGACTTCAATTTTGAAAGTCCAAAAACCAAGCAAATACTTAAGATTCAAGAAAATTTAAAATTAAATAATAAAAAAGTTCTTTTAGTTGTACCAGAACCAAATAAAAGTTTATATTTGTCATCTCGTAATTTACAGGGTTTTACGGTGCTAACCGCTTCTGATATAAATACTTATCAAATTGCAAAAGCAAAAAATCTTGTGTTTTTTGAGAGTTCAGTAGGTGAAATTGAAAAAGTTTTGAATAAATAAGAAAAGAATTAGTCATGGAAATAATAAAAAAACCAATCGTCACCGAAAAAATGACTAAGAAGGGTGAAACCCTCAACCAATACGGATTTGTTGTTGATTTGAATGCTGATAAAATACAAATCAAAAATGCCGTTGAAAGTTTTTATAATGTAAAAGTAGTTGGTGTAAATACAATGAAAGTTGCTGGTAAAAGAAAAGTACGTTACACAAAAGCAGGAGTAATGGAAGGAAATACTGGAACATACAAAAAGGCTTTGGTTACATTGAAAGAAGGACAGATTATTGATTTTTATAGCAATATCTAATAAGAATGGCAGTTAGAAAATATAAACCGGAAACTCCCGGTACAAGACATAAAATTGCTGGTACATTTGATGATATCACAACAAGTACACCAGAAAAATCGTTACTGATACCGAATAAAAGATCGGGCGGTAGAAATAATACCGGTAAAATGACAATGCGTTATATCGGTGGTGGTCACAAGAAAATGTACCGAATAATTGATTTCAAAAGGAATAAAGATGGTGTTCCAGCTCTTGTAAAGACTATTGAATACGATCCCAATAGAAGTGCACGTATTGCTTTATTAGCATATGCTGACGGAGAAAAAAGATATATTATTGCTCCGGTTGGTTTAAAAGTGGGTCAAAAAGTCGTTTCTGGTAAAGAAATTTCTCCAGAAGTTGGAAATGCAATGTTTTTAAGTGATATTCCTCTAGGAACAGTAATTCATAATATAGAATTACGCCCTGGTCAAGGATCATCTATCGCTAGAAGTGCAGGATCATATGCACAATTGCAATCAAGAGATGGTGATTATGCAATTATTAAATTACCTTCAGGAGAAACAAGAATGATACTAGTTACATGCAAAGCAACAATAGGTACAGTATCAAATCCTGATCATGCATTGGAACGTTCTGGTAAAGCGGGTCGTTCACGCTGGCAAGGTCGCCGACCACGTACAAGACCTGTTGTTATGAACCCAGTAGATCATCCAATGGGTGGTGGTGAAGGTCGAGCTTCTGGTGGACATCCACGTTCGCGTAAAGGTATACCTGCAAAAGGATATAAAACGAGAGCACCGAAAAAGGCTTCATCGAAGTATATCATAGAAAAAAGAAAGAAATAATTCACGTTAAAAGGAAAGCTAAACTATGAGCCGTTCTCTTAAAAAAGGTCCTTTCATTGATCACAACCTAGATAAAAAGGTTTCTCAAATGAACCAATCAGGTAAAAAAACAGTGATTAAGTCATGGGCAAGAGCAAGTATGATATCACCTGATTTTGTTGGTCATACCATTGCAATTCATAACGGAAACAAATTCATACCAGTATATGTAACCGATAATATGGTTGGACATAAAATGGGTGAGTTTGCACCAACACGTACCTTTAAAGGGCATTCAGGTAATAAGAAAAAATAAGTTTAAAATACTGAGATAGTATATAATATGGGTGCAAGAAAAAGATTAGCTGCAAATAAGCTTAAAGATATCAAGAAGAATACATGTATTGCCGTTTTAAACGATGTGCCTACATCACCAAGGAAAATGAGACTAGTAGTTGATCTTATTCGTGGTAAAGAGGTAAATAGAGCATTAGATGTATTGAAATTTACTCCGAAAGATGCAGCTAAAGACGTCGAAAAATTATTGCTTTCTGCAATTGCAAATTGGCAACAAAAGAATCCAGGAAGCAGAGTTGATGATAATATCTTAATGGTTAAAACTGCTTTCGTTGATGGCGGTAGAATGTTAAAAAGAGTGCAACCAGCTCCTCAAGGTAGAGCACACAGAGTTAGAAAAAGATCTAACCATGTGACACTTGTTCTTGATAAAATAGAAAATTCAGAAGTTAAAGCGTAATTTAGATATTCATGGGACAAAAAGTTAATCCAATAGCAAATAGACTTGGAATCGTAAAAGGATGGGATTCTAATTGGTACGGCGGAGATCATTATGCCGACTCATTAGTTGAAGACGATAAAATCCGTAAATATTTAAATGCACGTTTAGCTAAAGCTAGTGTTGCAAAAATAATTATAGAAAGAACTTTAAAGCTTATTACCGTTACTGTAAATACAGCTCGTCCGGGAATCATTATCGGAAAAGGTGGTCAGGAAGTTGATAAATTAAAAGAAGAGTTAAAGAAAATTACCAAAAAGGAAATTTTAATTAACATCTTTGAAATTAAAAGACCAGAATTAGATGCAGTTCTTGTAGCTAATAGCATTGCTCGTCAAATCGAAGGTAGAGTAGCTTTTCGTCGTGCTATTAAAGCTGCGATTAGTTCTACAATGAGAATGGGAGCAGAAGGAATTAAAGTTCAAATTTCAGGACGTTTAAATGGAGCTGAAATGGCTCGATCTGAAATATATAAAGAAGGAAGAATTCCACTTCATACTTTGAGAGCAGACATTGATTATGCTCTTGGAGAAGCTTCTACAACTTATGGTCTGATCGGAATTAAAGTATGGATTTTCAAAGGAGAACTTTACGGAAATATAGATTTAGCACCAAATGCAAGAATACCTGTTTCGACAGGGAAAAAGAATTTTAGTAAAAAGAAGAAAAAGTAATAACGTTTTTAGATAAAAAGGTAAAATGTTACAGCCTAAAAAGACCAAGTTCAGAAGAACGCAAAAAGGTAAAATGAAAGGAATTGCACAACGAGGACACGAGTTGGCATTCGGATCATTTGGAATAAAAACACTCGAAATGGCATGGCTTACGTCTCGCCAGATTGAAGCGGCACGTATTGCTGTTACAAGATATATGAAACGTGAAGGTCAAATTTGGATCAGAATATTCCCTGATAAATCAGTTACATCAAAACCAGCTGAAGTTCGTATGGGTAAAGGTAAAGGAGCACCTTCTCATTGGGTTGCACCTGTACATCCTGGAAGAATTTTATTCGAAGCAGATGGAGTTTCAATTGACGTTGCAAAAGAAGCATTGCGGTTGGCAGCTCAAAAGTTACCTGTAATTACAAAGTTTGTAGTTAGAAGAGATTACGTTGAAGTACAATAAGAACAATTGTGATGAAGCAAGCAGAAATTAAAGAATTATCTACAAAAGAACTTCTAGAAAAAGTTGAAACTGAAAAAGTAAGTTTAACTCGTATGAAATTAAATCATGCGATCACTCCACTAGAAAATCCAAATAAGATAAAAGAGTCAAGAAAGATAATAGCTCGTATAAAAACAGAGTTAGGTCTAAGAGTTCGTGATCAACAAGTTAAGAAATAGTTTAATGGAAAGGAATTACAGAAAAGAACGTATTGGGGTTGTCGTAAGTGACAAAATGGAGAAATCTATTGTTGTTGCTGTACAAAGACGTGTAAAGCACCCTAAATATGGGAAGTTTGTCCACAAAACTTCTAAGTTCGTAGCCCATGACGAGACGTCAGAAAGTCATATCGGTGATACAGTTCGTATTACTGAAACTCGTCCACTGAGCAAAACCAAATGTTGGAGATTAGTTGAAATAATTGAAAAAGCTAAGTAGTAATGATTCAACAGGAAAGTAGATTAGCCGTAGCAGATAACAGTGGTGCAAAAGAAGTACTTTGTATCAGAGTGTTAGGCGGAACAGGAAAAAGGTACGCTAGATTAGGAGATAAGATAGTTGTCTCTGTAAAAAGTGCAATACCAGGAGGTAATGTAAAAAAAGGACAAGTTGTCAAAGGTGTGATAGTTAGAACTAAATATGCGACAAAACGCTCTGATGGTTCTTATATTAGATTCGATGATAATGCAGTTGTTCTGTTAAATGAAGTAGGAGAGATGAAAGGTACTCGTATATTTGGTCCTGTAGGTAGAGAACTACGTGACAAACAGTATATGAAGATTGTTTCACTAGCACCTGAAGTACTATAATTTCAAAAAGAAAAAGTATATGAACAAGAAGTTCCATATTAAAAAAGGTGATACGGTAAAAGTATTATCAGGGGACAATAAAGGCAAAGAAGGTAAAGTCCTAGAAGTTATTTCTGATAAGAATAGGGCTTTGGTAGAAGATGTAAATATTATATCGAAAGCCACAAAACCTAATGCTAAGAATCCCCAAGGAGGTATAATAAAAAAGGAGGCTCCTATCCATATTTCTAACTTAATGTTAATTGATCCAGCTACAGGTAAGCCTACTAGAATTGGACGTATGAAAAATAGTGCAGGGAAATCAGTACGTTATTCAAAAAAGACTAAGGAGGAAATTAAATAATGAGTTATTCAGCAACATATAAGAAAAAATATTTTGATGAAGTAGTTCCTGCTTTAATGAAGGAATTTAAATATTCATCTAATATGCAAGTGCCTCGATTAGAAAAAATCGTGATTAATCAAGGATTAGGCAAAGCGACTTCAGATAAAAAGATAATAGAAACAGCTATTAATGAGGTATCGTTAATTAGTGGTCAGAAAGCAATTTCTACTGTTTCGAAAGCAGATATATCAAATTTTAAACTTCGTAAAGGTATGCCAATAGGCGTTAAAGTTACTTTGCGTCGAGATAAAATGTATGAATTCCTTGAAAGATTGATTTGTGCAGCATTGCCACGTATCAGAGACTTTAAAGGTATCAATTCAAAATTCGATAAAAAAGGAAATTATACTCTAGGAGTAACAGAACAAATTATTTTTCCTGAGATTGAAGTTGATAAACTCAACCATATTCTAGGTATGGATATCACTTTTGTGACTACAGCAAATACCGATGAAGAGGGTTATGCATTATTAAGAGAATTTGGATTACCATTTAAAAATCTAAAAAAATAGGGGATGGCTAAAGAATCAATGAAAGCTCGTGAAGTTAAAAGAGCTGAATTAGTTAAAAAATTTGAGAAAAAAAGAGCTGAATTAAAAGCTAATGGTGACTTTTTAGGATTACAAAAATTACCTAAAAATTCATCGCCTGTAAGATTACGTAATAGATGTAAATTAACAGGAAGACCTAGAGGTTATATCCGCCAGTTTGGAATTAGCAGATTAACATTTAGAGAAATGGCTTCAGCTGGTTTAATCCCTGGTGTTACAAAAGCAAGTTGGTAAAATAATTAAAGAGGATAATATATTATGATTACAGATCCTATAGCAGATTTTCTTACAAGAATTAGGAATGCACAAAAAGCAAACCATAAAGTAGTTGAAATTCCTGCATCGAATTTAAAGAAAGAAATGACCAAAGTATTGCACGATAAAGGCTATATTTTAAGTTACAAATTTGACGAAGAAGGTCCTCAAGGAACCATTAAGATTGCTTTAAAATATCATCCAATCACTAAATCACCGGCTATTAAGAAAATAGATAGAATCAGTAAACCTGGTTTAAGGAAATATCGTGGATGTGCTGAATTGCCAAGAGTTTTAAATGGTCTAGGTATTTCAATCGTATCGACTTCAAAAGGTGTGATGACTGATAAAGAAGCACGTTCGTTGAATGTTGGTGGAGAAATTTTGTGTTACGTATATTAAAAAACAATAGATAATGTCACGAATTGGGAAATTACCTATTACTCTACCAGAAAAAGTAGAAGTAAAGATAGAAAAAGATAATACCGTTGTTGTGTCGGGACCGTTAGGAAAACTTTCACAGAAAGTAGATTCCGATATCACTGTATCAATCGAAGGGAAGCAAGTAGTTGTTTCAAGACCTACAGAGCAAAAAAGACACAAAGCATTACATGGTTTATATCGGTCACTTATCAATAACATGGTTGTTGGTGTAAGTAAAGGTTATACCAAAGAACAAGAATTAGTTGGCGTCGGTTATAGAGCAACAAATCAAGGGAATATGCTTGAGTTAGCTTTAGGATTCTCTCATCAAATTGTTTTTCAAATACCGTCAGAAATAAAATTGGAGACAAAATCGGAAAGAGGTAGTAATCCAAAGATTATAATGACGTGTGCGGATAAACAATTATTGGGTCAAGTCGCTGCAAAGATCAGAGCAATTAGACCACCAGAACCATATAAAGGTAAGGGTATCAAGTTCACTGACGAGAAATTAAGAAGAAAAGCTGGTAAGTCAGCAGGTAAGTAAAAAAGATTGGATATGGCATTCGACAAAATTAAAAGAAGAGCAAAAATTAAAAGAAGAATTAGAAAATCAATTTCTGGTACTTCTGATTGTCCAAGAATGTCTGTTTATAGAAGTAATAGACAGATATCTGTACAATTAATAGATGATTTAGCAGGATTAACACTTGCTTCAACTTCATCTCTTATAAAAGATGTAGCTGAACTTACAAAAGGTAAGACCAAAATAGAACAAGCTGCTATCGTTGGTAATAAAATTGCAGAAGTAGCAAAAAGTAAGGGAATAACTAAAGTCGTTTTTGACAGAAACGGTTACCTTTATCATGGAAGAGTTAAATCTCTTGCAGACGCAGTTCGAACTAGTGGTTTAATATTTTAAGCAGTAACGATTTATGACAGATAATACAGTAAAAAGAGTTAGAACTACCGATATTGATTTAAAAGATCGTTTGGTTGCCATTAATCGTGTAACGAAAGTTACTAAAGGTGGTAGAACATTTAGTTTTTCAGCAATCGTTGTTGTTGGTAACGAAAATGGAGTAGTTGGTTGCGGGCTAGGTAAAGCTAGTGAAGTAACAGCAGCAATTGCAAAAGGTGTTGAGGATGCAAAAAAGAATCTTATAAAAGTTCCACTTAATAAAGGAACAATTCCTCATGCATGTGAAGCAAAAGCCGGAGCGTCGTTAGTATTTATGAAACCAGCAACTCACGGAACTGGTGTTAAGGCTGGTGGTGCAATGCGTGCTGTTCTTGAAAGTGTTGGAATTAAAGATGTGTTAGCAAAATCAAAAGGTTCTTCAAATCCTCACAACGTTGTAAAAGCAACATTATGTGCTCTTGGTCAAATGAGGGATGCTAATTCTGTTGCTGAAGAAAGAGGAATAGAACTATCTAAAGTTTTCAATGGATAAAAATATACTTGAAGAGATGGCAAAAGTTAAGATAACACAAGTAAAAAGTAGCATCGATAGATGTACGAAGCAAAAAGATACTTTGAAATTTTTAGGATTGAGAAAAATGAATGCATCTGTTGAAAAAGAAGCAACGCCTCAAACTTTAGGAATGATAAGAGTAGTACAACATTTAGTTGAAGTAACAGAATTATAAGATATTATTTATTATGGATTTAAGTACACTAAAACCAGCTGAAGGTTCGGTTCGCAATAATAAAAGATTAGGTAGAGGTCAAGGTTCTGGTACAGGCGGAACTGCTGGGAAAGGTCATAAAGGAGCTAAATCACGCTCTGGAAATACTAAGAAACGCGGTTTTGAAGGAGGTCAAATGCCTTTACAACGACGTGTTCCTAAATTTGGCTTTAAAAATATTAACAGAATAGAATATAAAGCTGTTAATCTTTCAAAGATACAAGATTTAGCAGAGAAAAATAATGTTACTGACATTACTGTTGAGACCTTGGTTGCTTATGGATTAGTAACAAAAACAGATTTAGTTAAAATCTTAGCAAAAGGTGAAATCAAATCGAAAGTTAATGTTACAGCACATGCTTTTTCTAAAAAAGCAATAGAAGCTATTGAAGCTGTCGGTGGTACAATCGCAAAAGTTTAGTTCTCATGAAAAAACTAATAGAGACATTAAAAAACATATATAAGATTGAAGATTTAAGATCTAGAATCTTGCTTACTTTGGGGCTTATTCTGATTTATAGATTAGGTTCTGTAGTAGTTTTACCAGGTGTAGATCCAGGAAAATTAGCTGAATTGAAATCTCAGAGTTCTGAAGGTTTATTAGGTTTAATAAATATGTTTTCAGGAGGAGCATTTTCTAATGCATCTGTATTTGCCTTGGGTATAATGCCATATATTTCAGCCTCTATTGTTATTCAGCTTTTAGGAATTGCAGTTCCATATTTTCAAAAACTTCAACATGAAGGAGAAAGTGGAAGAAAGAAAATGAACCAAATTACTCGATATTTAACCGTATTAGTGACTTTGGCTCAAGCACCTGCTTATCTTACAAATTTAAGGACGCAATTGCCAGCAGATGCATTTGTATCGTCAACCGGATTCTTTTGGTTTTCTTCTCTTATAATTCTTGTAGCTGGAACTATGTTTGTTATGTGGTTGGGTGAACGAATTACAGATAAAGGAATTGGTAATGGAATCTCATTATTAATAATGGTTGGTATAATATCAAGACTCCCAGCTTCATTAACTTTAGAATTTGGAACAAGGATGGAAGGTGCTGGAGGATTGATAATGTTCTTGGTTGAGATTGTTATTCTGTTAGCCATCATAATGGTTGTAATTCTCCTTGTGCAAGGAACGCGTAGAATACCTGTACAATATGCAAAAAGAATTGTTGGAAATAAACAGTATGGAGGCGTTCGTCAGTATTTACCTTTAAAAATTAATGCTGCTGGTGTTATGCCAATCATATTTGCACAAGCTTTAATGTTTATTCCTATAACGGTTTCAGGCTTTGCGAGTTCTGGTGGTAATTCATGGATTATGAGAGCTTTTGGTGATTATACCGGATTTTGGTATAACTTTGTATTCGCATTATTGATTATATTATTTACATATTTCTATACTGCTATTACAATGAATCCAAATCAGATTTCAGAAGAACTGAAGCGAAATGGAGGTTTTATTCCTGGAGTTAAACCAGGCAAAAAGACTTCGGAGTATATTGATGGTGTAATGTCTCGAATTACATTACCGGGATCTATTTTTCTAGCTTTTGTAGCGATTCTACCAGCATTTGCAATTATCGTTGGGGTCAATAATACATTTGCTCATTTTTATGGAGGAACGTCTTTGTTGATATTAGTTGGTGTTGTTTTAGATACATTACAGCAAATAGAATCGCATTTGTTGAATAGACATTATGATGGTTTGATGAAGAGTGGTCGTATCAAAGGCCGAAGTTCTGGACAATATTAATATTTAATCCACAGTATGTCTAAACAAACATCAATAGAGCAAGACGGAACCATTATCGAAGCGTTATCAAATGCAATGTTTCGAGTACAATTAGAAAATGGTCATGTTATAACAGCTCACATTTCTGGTAAAATGAGAATGCATTATATAAAAATTTTACCTGGAGATAAAGTTAAAGTTGAAATGTCGCCTTATGATTTAAGTAAAGGAAGAATCTCATTCAGATATAAATAAAAAGTACAATAATGAAAGTAAGAGCATCAGTTAAGAAAAGAAGCGAGGAATGTAAAATTGTTCGCCGTAAAGGTAAAATTTATGTTATCAATAAAAAAAACCCAAAATATAAACAACGTCAAGGATAATTTTATATTTTTGCAAAAAATTTAATCAAAGGACAATATGGCAAGGATCTCAGGTATAGATTTACCAAAGAATAAAAGAGGAGAAATAGGATTAACGTATATCTATGGTATAGGGAAATCTACATCTCAGTACATTTTAGGTAAAGCCGGCGTGGACAAAGACATCAAAGTTAAAGATTGGAATGATGATCAGTTAACCAAAATACGAAACATCATTACATCAGAAGTTAAAGTTGAAGGTGAATTACGTTCAGAAGTGCAATTACACATTAAACGATTAATGGATATTAATTGCTACAGAGGAATTAGACATCGTTTGGGATTACCAGTTAGAGGTCAAAAAACTCGTAATAACGCTAGAACAAGAAAAGGTAAAAAGAAAACTGTTGCTAATAAAAAGAAAGCTACTAAATAGAGTTTAATATGGCAAAAAAAGTAAAGTCAGCAAAGAAAAAGATTGTTAAGGTTGAAGCTCTCGGCCAAGCACATATCCACGCATCATTTAATAACATTATTGTAACGTTAACAAATGGTGAAGGTCAAGTTATATCTTGGGCGTCTTCTGGTAAAAAAGGATTCAAAGGTTCAAAGAAAAACACTCCATATGCAGCTCAATTAGCAGCTACTGATTGTTCAAAGGAAGCTTATGATCTTGGTTTAAGAAAAGTAAAAGTTTTTGTTAAAGGACCAGGTGCAGGACGTGAGTCTGCGATTAGAACAATTAACAATGCAGGGATCGAAGTGACAGAAATTGTTGACACAACTCCTCTTCCTCATAACGGATGTAGACCTCCTAAAAAGAGAAGAGTATAATTATACGTCGAATTTTATATTATTACAATAAATGGCAAGATATACAGGACCAAAATCGAAAATTGCAAGAAAATTTGGTAGTCCAATTTTTGGACCAGACAAAGTTCTTGAAAAGAAGAATTATGCTCCCGGGCAGCATGGAAATGCTAAAAGAAGAGGTAAAAAATCAGAATATGGTGTTCAGTTGATGGAGAAGCAAAAGGCTAAATACACGTATGGTGTATTAGAAAAACAATTTGCTAATTTATTCCATGAAGCTGCTCGTATGAAAGGTATTACCGGTGAAATCCTTGTACAATTACTCGAACAGCGTTTAGATAATGTAGTTTACAGAATCGGTTTTGCAAATTCGAGGGCTGGAGCACGTCAGTTAGTTTCACATTGTCATATTTGTGTGAATGGTCATGTTCTTAATATACCATCTTATTCTGTTAAACCAGGAGATATTGTGTCAGTAAGAGAAAAATCAAAATCATTAGAGGTAGTTAGTAGTGCATTGTCTTCATCAAGAGTATCTAAATATACTTGGATTGAATTTGATAAAGATAATTATGCAGGGAAATTTGTTAATGTACCTGAAAGATCTGAGATACCTGAAACAATTAATGAACAACTAATTGTTGAATTATATTCTAAATAATAATTTTCGTTAAGGCATTTATATTATGGCAATTTTAGCTTTTCAAAAACCCGACAAAGTAATTATGCTGGATTCGGACGAAACATTTGGTCGTTTCGAATTCCGTCCACTAGAACCAGGTTATGGTATAACTGTGGGGAATGCTTTGCGGAGGGTATTATTATCTTCACTTGAAGGTTATGCAATTACCAATATCAAAGTTGTAGGTGTTGATCACGAATTTGCAACGATAAAAGGTGTTATCGAGGATATGGCCGAAATCATATTAAATCTGAAACAAATAAGATTTAAGAAAAAGGCTGATGCTGTAGATAGCGAAAAGGTTACAGTTACAATCTCAGGAAAATCTCAATTTATCGCTGATGATATAAGTAACTTCCTTACAAATTTCGAAATCTTAAATAAAGATTTAGTTATTTGTAATATGGAATCAAGTGTAAAGTTCCAAATTGATCTTTGGATTAATAAAGGTCGTGGTTATGTTCCTTCTGATGAGAATAAAGCTTTAGATAGTGCATTCGGTGTTATTGCGATTGATTCAATCTTTACACCAATGAAAAATGTAAAGTATTATGTTGAAAACTATCGTGTAGAACAGAAAACTGACTTTGAAAAGTTGATTTTTGAAATTAAGACAGATGGTTCAATTCATCCAAAAGATGCTTTAAAAGAGGCAGCAAAGATTCTTATATATCACTTCATGTTATTCTCTGATGAGAAAATAACTCTTGATGCTGATGATAAATTATCGAACGAAGAGTTTGATGAAGAAATACTTCACATGCGTCAACAATTGAAAACTAAATTAGTTGATATGGATCTTTCTGTTCGTGCTTTGAATTGTTTGAAGGCTGCAGATGTTGAGACTCTTGGTGAACTAGTAGCATTTAACAAAAACGATCTATTGAAATTCCGTAACTTTGGAAAAAAATCTTTAACTGAGCTTGATGAGCTTTTGGTTAATCAAGGTTTGAATTTTGGAATGGATATCAGTAAATATAAATTAGATAAAGACTAGCAAATAGATAGAAACAATGAGACACGGTAAAAAAATAAATCATCTCGGCAGAACAACTGCACATAGAAAATCACTTTTAGCAAATTTAGCTTCAGCTTTAATAAAAAATAAAAGGATTACAACAACTCTTGCTAAAGCAAAAGCTTTACAAAGATATGTTGAACCTTTAATTACTAAATCAAAACAAGATACAACTCATTCAAGACGTATCGTATTTAGCAATATTAAAGATAAAGATAGTATCACTGAATTATTCCGTGAAATTTCTCAAAAAGTTGCTACTCGTCCAGGAGGTTACACCCGTGTAATTAAAATGGGTGCTCGTGAAGGTGATGCAGCTGAAATGGCAATGATTGAATTAGTTGATTATAATGAAGTATATGTAAAAGATACTAAAGCAGTGGCTAAGAAAACAACTCGTCGTAGCACTGCAAAGAAAAAAACTGAAGCTACTGAAATCGTTGAAAATACGACTGAAGAACAAAAAGCTGAATAGTTTTGTAAGGAGTTAAATTTCAATAAGACAAAGTATGAAAGGATAATGTTTACATTATCCTTTTTTTTTGTTATATTTACGTAAGTTAAATTTTAAAACAGTAAAATTATGGGACAAATTATAGATGTTCACGCTAGAGAAATAATTGATTCTCGCGGGAATCCAACGATTGAGTGTGAAGTTACTTTGGCTAGTGGCGTAATCGGACGTGCGGCTGTTCCTTCGGGAGCTTCCACTGGTGAAAATGAAGCTATTGAATTGCGTGATGGCGATAAAGGCCGTTTTATGGGTAAAGGCGTTCTGAAAGCTGTTGATAATGTTAATAATATCATTGCGAAAGAAATTGTTGGAATGACAGCTTCCGATCAAGTTGCAATTGATAATCTGATGATTGAAATTGATGGCACACCTACAAAGAGTAAATTAGGGGCTAATGCAATCCTTGCAGTTTCACTTGCTGTTGCAAAAGCAGCCGCTCTATTTCATGGAATGCCTTTATATCGTTATATCGGAGGTGTAAATGCCAAAACCTTACCCGTGCCAATGATGAATATTATCAATGGAGGATCTCATTCCGATGCTCCTATTGCATTTCAGGAATTTATGATTCGACCTGTTGGTGCTCCATCTTTTAGAGAATCACTAAGAATGGGATCGGAAGTATTTCATAATTTAAAAGCAATTCTTAAATCAAAAGGGTTAAGTACAGCCGTCGGTGATGAAGGTGGATTTGCACCAAGTTTCTCCGGAGGCACAGAAGAAGCACTTGAATGTATATTGACCGCAATAACAAAGGCAGGCTATAAACCTGGAATAGATATTACCATTGGGCTCGATTGTGCCTCTTCGGAATTTTATAGTGATGGCTTTTATGACTATTCTAAATTTGAGGGAACCAATGGCAAAAAACGTTCATCAGCAGAACAAGTGTCTTATCTATCAGACTTAGTTAGCAAATACCCGATTGATTCAATAGAAGACGGTATGAGTGAGAACGATTGGGACGGATGGAAATTGTTGACCGATAAATTAGGCTCAAAACTTCAATTAGTCGGTGATGATTTATTTGTTACAAACGTTGAATTCCTGAAAAAAGGAATAGAAATGGGATGTGCAAATTCAATCCTTATTAAAGTTAATCAAATAGGAACCCTCACCGAAACTCTTGATGCTATAGAAATGGCTCATCGTGCCGGATATACTTCGGTAACATCACATCGTTCGGGCGAAACCGAAGACACAACAATTGCCGATATTGCCGTTGCTACAAATTCAGGGCAAATCAAAACCGGATCAATGAGCCGATCAGATCGTATGGCAAAATATAATCAACTTCTCCGTATTGAAGAAGAACTTGCAGAAACAGCAATTTATGGCTACAAAAAAGTGATTAGAAAATAATCTAATCTATAAATTAATGCAAAGCCCGATTACCAGTAGTCGGGCTTTTTCTTTATAATTAATTTCCGAGATTATGAATAAAAAAACAATCTAAAATTATTATCGAAACAATCAATTCTTTATCTTTGGCAAAAGTCTAAATTCAATAAAATTATATATAAAATGATAACAATAGATCAATACAGCTTCAAAGGCAAAAAAGCCATAATCAGAGTTGACTTTAACTGTCCACTTAACAAACAAACATTTGAAGTAACCGATGAAACCCGTATCCGCGGAGCATTGCCAACCATTAAAAAAGTGCTAGCTGATGGAGGCTCGGTAATACTAATGTCACATCTTGGTCGTCCTGATGGAAAAGTGCAAGATAAATATTCATTAAAACATGTACTATCTGCTGTAGAAAAAAATATAGGCAAACCAGTCAAATTTGCTGGCGACTGTATCGGCGAAGGAGCTAAGAAAATGGCTGCTGAACTCAAAGCAGGTGAAATTATGTTATTGGAAAACCTTCGTTTTTATGAAGAAGAAGAAGGAAAACCATACAGCCTTGCCGAAGATGCTAGCGACGAAGAGAAAAAAGCAGCAAAAGCAAAAGTTAAAGAAAGTCAAAAACAATTTGTTAAAACATTGGCAGGTTATGCCGATTGTTATGTTAATGATGCATTCGGGACAGCTCACCGTGCACATGCCTCAACAGCTTTGATTGCCGATTACTTCAAAAACGATTGCATGTTCGGATTCCTAATCAATGCCGAATTAGAAGCGATGGATAAAGTTATCAAATCGACAGACAAACCTAAAACTGCTATAATGGGCGGAGCTAAGGTTTCAGATAAAATTCAAATTATATCACGTCTGCTCCCTTCAATCGACAACCTTATTATTGGTGGCGGAATGACATATACCTTTATTAAAGCACAAGGCGGGAAAATAGGCAACTCACTTTGCGAAATTGATAAACTAGACTTAGCTCTCGAAATTCTCGAAAAAGCAAAAGCAAACAACGTAAAAGTATATATCCCCACAGACGCTGTTAATGCAGATAAATTTGATGCAGAAGCAAACACAAACATCTCAAAAACAAACCAAACACCCGACGGATGGATGGGATTGGATATTGCTGACGAAACTATAAAAACATTTACTGAAGTTATCAAAAACTCTAAGATCGTTCTTTGGAATGGTCCAATGGGCGTTTTTGAAATGGAAAAATTTGCAAAAGGTACCACTGCTGTAGCTAAAGCTCTTGCCGAAGCAACCGCAAATGGTGCATTTACATTAATTGGTGGTGGCGACTCGGTTGCTGCAATCAACAAAAACAAACTTGCTGATAAAGTTAGCTACGTTTCCACAGGAGGCGGGGCTATGTTGGAGTACATGGAAGGAAAAGAACTTCCAGGTATAAAAGCTATCAGAGGTTAATTATTGAATTTTGTAACAAATGAAGAAGGTGTCGTTAGCAATAACGACACCTTTTTTGTTTTACCATCGCAATCCCTTCCCAAAGTAGCATAATTTTATGCAACCCGTTTCTGTTTGAGAATATCCAACGCTAATGGAGTTCAGCAAGAAGCAAAAACCGATATTATCTAAAAATAGTTATCGTTTTGAAAATTATTCCAACAGCCGAATGCGAATGTTTTTAAGTCGAAATATTAAAACAAAGGAGAAAATAGGTTTTCTTCCTTGTTTTAAAACTCTGGCGAGGTAGAAAACCCCTATTCCGGCTTGTCCCAAAGTTGCGACGACCAAGAAAAGGCTCCGCCGGCAAGAATCAGATCGTCGGCAAGCAGGAAACCCCCTTTTTTTGTTCCCTCAGATCTGTGGCACGAAAAAAAACCACTTTTCTACCTCGCCACAGTTTTGAAACACGAAAAAAAACTACTATTCTACCTTCCCACAGTTTTAAAACAGGCTGGAAGAAGCCTTTGATTACAATTTTTAAAAAAATGACAAAAAAAAGAACATTTTGTTGTCATGTTTCGAAATATTTTTTAATTTTAATCAAGAAAATATTTTTGACCAAAACAATATTATACGATATTATGAAAATTGAAACTATTTCCCTATCAAAGCTAGTAAACGCAAGTCATCTCCAATTAATGAATCGGATTAATGCTTTAATAATCGCAAAAGGAACTGATGCCTCAACGTTGGATATTGCCGCCGAATATCAATTGTTTAAAGACTCTTTGTTAATCGAAGAAGAATCGCAGCGAAATGAAGGCAGCAGTGCGTTGACCATTCAATTGGCAAATGTAGATACATATCGAGATAATTTATATAAAGGCTTTTGTTTGATTGTGGAGGGCAATCTTAATCATTTCGATGCAAATATAGTTGCCAGTGCACAGCGAATTACACGCATCATAGATAAATATGGAAATCCGACTAACTTGCCCTACGATCAGGAAACGACGAAACTCGCCAGTTTAATTGCCGATCTTGAAGCAGCAAGTGCCGATGTCGATAAATTGAGCTTGTTGCAATGGGTGCCTGTTATAAAAAAAGCAAATACCGATTTCGTGGCGTTGGTTTCGAGTCGGAGTGAAGAACATGTAAAACAAATAGGTCCGTCGGTGAAAGAAGCTCGTGCTATAACCGATGCCCGATATCGAACTATTTTCGACAGAATTAATGCACTTGCAATTCTGAAAAGCAGTTCGACAATAACAACGTTTATTTTGGGAATGAACGATATCATTGCCGACTATCGTACAATAATAGCGATAAAAGAAGGAAAAGCTAATACAGCATCAAAGCCTTCTACTGAATCTGCCCAGACTGTTTCTCATAATATATAGGGTTTTTACGGTTGTTACTTGGTTTATGGTTTGATTAAGAGAGGGCGATGTCTTGTTGTTTGGGAGACATCGCTTTCTTTTTTTGAATTATAACCAATACAATCTTTGACAACCAAGGGACGCGTACAACCAGAGGATACTAAATTCATCCAATCGGATCAAATTCGGGTTGAACTTAGCCCAAGTTGTGGTGTTTCCCAGAAATAATCTACACTTTTTTCAATACGGCTTTCAACAATTCCCAATATTTGCCAACAGACTTGATTTCCACTTTTTCGTCGGGCGAGTGTGGATGTTTTATAGTCGGACCAAACGAAATCATATCGAGCTTTGGATATTTGCTGCCTATAATGCCACATTCCAATCCGGCATGTATCACATTTATTTCGGGTTCTTTGCCTAGAAATAAAGGATATGTCTTTTTAAATATCGAAAGAATTGCAGATTTCGACGAAGGTTTCCATCCGGGATAGTTTCCGTAAGTCGAAACATTTGCACCAAACAATTCGAAAAGTTTCGTCATAACTTCGGCAAGAGCTGCTTTGTATGCTTCGCTCGAACTGCGGAGTAAACAATGTACCAAAATATGTGTATCGGTTGTTTCCACTATCGAAAGATTGGTGGATGTTTGTACAAGACCTTTAATCTCCTGTTCCATTCGGATAACTCCGTTGGGACAGCAGGTTATAGCTTTCAGGAATTCGAGACTAAAGTCGTGTTCTAAAACGGCAGAAGGTGTTGCCACTTGTTTGCATGCAATCTTTAGATTATCGTCGATGCCTTTTAGTTGAACTTCATAAGATTTGAAGAATTTTTTTACAAATACCAGAAATTCGATGGCGGCATCTTGTTCAACGCACACTGTTGCCTGAGCTTCGCGAGGAATTGCATTACGCATATTCCCGCCATCGAAATTAGCGATAAAAACATTGTATTTTTTTATGACTTTTGCCAGCAAACGAGCCAGTAAGATGTTTGAATTGCCTCGTGAAAGAGCAATATCAACACCTGAATGCCCGCCTTTTAGTCCGTTAATAAATATCGTATATGCAACATAGTTACCATCGAGTGGCTTCGTTCTTTTTGTAAACGATGCTGTAAAATCAAGTCCACCGGCACAGCCAACAATCAATTCTTTATCATCTTCCGAATCGGCATTAATAAGTATTGTGCCTTTTAGTAGACCGGCTTTTAGTCCAAAGGCTCCGGTCATTCCTGTTTCTTCATCAATAGTGAACAAGGCTTCGATGGGGCCGTGTTCTATATTGTCAGCCTCCAGCAATGCAAGAATGCTTGCCGCTCCGATGCCATTGTCGGCACCCAAGGTGGTGTTCGTGGCATGTACCCATTCGCCGTCGATCTGTGGTTTTATGGGATCGATGGTAAAATCATGTTTTGTCGATGAATTCTTTTGAGGAACCATATCAATATGGGCTTGCAGAATAACTGTCGGACGGTTTTCGAAGCCTTTGGTTGCAGGTTTGCAGATAATCACGTTTCCTGTATCGTCTGATTTGGTTTCCAAACCAAGCGATTTTCCAAAATTGATAATATGTTTAGCAAGTTTTTCTTCGTGTTTCGATGGATGCGGAATAGAACAAATGGTTTCAAAATGTTTCCAAATAGCTTGCGGCTGTAATGATTCGAGTGCCATGATATACGGTTCTTAAAATTAATATTACGGTTTGTTACAGATCTTTAATTAAGATATTCATTTTCGATGTTTTAAGAAAAGCTTGTCGTTCTTTCAAGAAAGCTTCTACTTTTCTAAAATCTTTATTGTTAGAAATTTCAACGTTGTTTTCGCCTGCCGAATAGAATGCTTCTTCAAAGTAGAATGTGGTCAGTAAATTTGTTGAAATAGCGGGTTGATATAAGAAACTATCTTTGTCGGTTGTATGAACTCGCGTAATAATGTGAGCTTGCTCAAGTCGTCGAAGAATGGTTCTCATTAAGAAAAAGTTTATTTTCACCTCTTTCGATATTTCTTTTACATTAACGGGTTTACCTCCATTTTCGAAGTTCGTAATAATGATATAGGTAATCCATAACGATAATTGTAGCTTTTGTTCGTAGCTTATTACGATATCATCTTGGTCGTATTCGCTGCTTGAACCATTTTGAACAATCTGCGAAACGCTGGCACCAAGCAGGACAATAAACCAGCTTAATTGCAACCATATCAGGAATAACGGCAGAGCGGCAAAGCTTCCGTAAATGGCGTTGTAGCTGGCAACACCAACTTGGAATCGAATATATCCCCATTGAACGATTTGAAAAATAATTCCTCCGATAATACCTCCAATAATAGCTGATTTGAAGGTGACTTTTGTATTCGGCATGATTATATAAATAATGGCAAAACCCAGCCAGACAAGACTGAACGGAAGTAATTTGAATGCAAAAATAACGAGACCAACCGCATGATTTAATACTGGGATTTTAGAAATAAGCATTGGTACAGCATGTGATATATATAATGTAATGCTATTTGATATGATAATGAGAACAGGAGCCAAGAACATGATTGAAAAATAATCGCTAACTTTTCTTGATATTGACCGATGAGCTTTTACATCCCATATATCATTAAGTGTTATTTCTACATTTGTCAATACTTTCATAACCGACCAAAACAACATAACTAATCCAATACCAGCAATCATACCTCCGCGGGTGTTTGATAAAAGGCTGTTTGCAAAGTCAAAAACTTGCAGAAGCATTGGTTTCCTATCCGCAAATTTGTCGAGTAGCATTTCTTCTAATACCTTGTCGAACCCAAATCCTTTTGCTATACCAAATACCATTGCAACAACGGGCACAATAGAAAGTAAGCTGTAGTAGGTAAGGGCTGATGCTTTTTGCATACAGCCTTTCGAAATAAATCGACGAACACCAACTATCAGAAGTCGTATTAATCGGTCAATGAATATAAGGTCTTGTTCTTTCTCGGGGGGAAGCGACCAAATATCTATTGTATAAAAAGAAATTTTCCTTTTAATGATTTGTATAAGTTTGTTCATTGTTTGTCGTATAGTTTGCCGTAAATGTAAAAGAAAAAGCCGGATTGATGCCCGGCTTTTCTATTTTTTAATTCGAGCGAATCGTTTTATTTGAATAATTTATTTAGTTTGTTCTTAGCTTCGTTCTCCAGTTTCTTCTTTTGGGCATCAGCTTCAGTTTTTGCTTTTGCTTCTGCATCTTTTTTTGCTTTATCGGCTTCAGCTTGAATTTTTGCTTTTTCAGCATCAGCTTTTGCTTTCAGTTTGTCGGCTTCTACCTTTGCTTTTTGTTCCATCAATGCTTTTTGTTCATCTATTTTTGCTTTTACCTGATCTTTTACACTGCTTTTAATATCTGCCGCTTGATTCCCAAGTTTTATACTTGGTTTTGGATACTTCATTGTTCCTCCAATCAAGACATCAACATTTATATTTTGTCCGGGATTAATAGTTATTCCGCTAGAAGATGCTGTTGATAATAATCCGTTAATAGCCGAATTCGCAGCTCCGCCGAGATTTGAACGGGGAATCTGCATAGCCATAATATAACTGATAGACATGTCCAGATTGTTAACGCCGCTTATTGTTGCTTGCATATTGTTGATCTTTGTGGTAAATGGTTTAACTTCAATATTTCCATTTACTATAGAAAATTGCATTGCAATGTCTTTTGTTTTTAATTCTTTTAAATCATCACGTTTTAATAAGCCCGCAACTTTATCAATTGTTGGAGATCCTTTTATAACAACTTCTTTGGTTGATAGTTTTCCTTCCCCATTCATCGTTTTATAAACCGGCATCATATCTTTGCCTAAAACGCTATTAATTGCGAGATCGCAGGAAAATATACCCGAACAGTTTTTTGCAAAAGGAGCTAGTTTCTTTACGGTATTAAATGCCACGAATGTTTTTTGCATGTCGAAATTCTTCATAGACATTACCATATCAAAACGTGGTTTTGTTATCTCTTTTGTAGAGTAATATCCTTTTAGATTCAGTGTTCCGCCCAGCATGTTCATCGCTAGATTCGATAAATCGACCTTTGAATCTTTTACTATTAGTTGTCCTCTCAATGATTTTATATCAAATTTATCATATAGTATTTGTCCAATAACGGTATTCATTGTGAAATTTATATTTCCAGGGACTTCAATTACAGTCATTGGTGCTGATGAAGTATCAGTCGATTTTGTTGTATCTATTGACATTAATTCATTCGCATCTATTAATGTTGATTGCAATGTTAAAGAGCCTTTGATTGTGTCATTTTTCAAAATATATGGGATAAAATTCTCAAGTTTCCCGTTCATCTTGATATCTGTTTTTCCAATTTGAGAATCAAATCCATTAAGTAATACATATTGTGGTGTGAATTCAAGATCGGAAGTTTTGATTGTAATTCCCTTTGGGAAATCTTTGCTGGTATAGAATAAGTTTTTAATATTTATACTTCCTACGGCTTTGAATTCATTGTATTTCTTCTGCTTTATTTGAGAAAGTTTTCCTTCCATTTCAACGTTTGATGTAATCAGTCCAGTAAGTTTGGTATCTGTTACAGGAATAAATTCTTTCATCGTAGCCAAATCAATTTTGCTGTCGATCTTGCAATATAATGAAGGATCGCTTATTGGCGTTGCAACCTTCAAAATCATGTCAATTGGATTTTGTGCGAATTCAGCGTGAAATTTTTTCAAATCAACAAGAGTATTATCTAGCTTTCCATCAGGATTTACAATCGATAAGTCTATTTGAATATTAGTAACCGGTTTCGGAACATTCGGATATTTAAACATTGCATCTTTCACAAGTAATGCAATATTAAAAGCTGGCATTTTTTCTGTTTCTGAATTATATGTTCCCTTAAAAGATGCTTTTAAACCAAGTTTTCCAGTTGTCTTTATATCTTCAAATCCTTTAAGAAAAACGCCAGGTACAAGTGAAAATAATGTTTTAAAATCTGTTTGTTTTGCTGCGATTGTTATGTCCATGTCCATGTCTTCTTTCGGCATGGCAAACCAACCATTGATGCCTAATTCTAAAGCATTAGCCTTAAAATTATTTTCTTTGAAGGTGAATTTAAAGTTCTTTAAGTCGGCATCTATAATCCCATCATAGTTTATAGCAACCTTTTTTAAGTATGTAATTCCTCCATAAGAGGTTGTTAGTGAATCAACCGAAAGTTTTGATTTTAGTGATGCGAAATCCGATGTGAAGTCTCCATTCAATTCAAAATTAAGGTTTTCTATATTAGCAACCGTATTCAAAGTCCTATCATCATAGGTAATATAGGCGTTATTAATTTCCAATAGACGTAAAGCCAGTTTAAAGTTCGATTTGCTGGTATCTGCCGTTGTATCAGTTGATGGTTTTGTTATATTCCAGTTTGCACTACTATCACTCAATACCTTTGCATTTAATTTAACCCCATCTAATAATATAGCTCGAATCTTAATATTTCTGCCACTCATAACGCTCATTATGTCAACTTCAGCTGAAAAATCTTTTAAGTCAAGTAATGTATCATCGGCAAATTTATCGATACCAACGACACTTACATCTTCTAAATTAATCTTTAAATTAGGGAAACTTGTGAAAATAGAAACGCCAAAATCGCCAAAATTAACTTTTGCATTTATCGATTTGTTGATCTGTTCTTTGGTCATATTCAATAATTTACCTTTAAATAAAAATGGTAAACATGCAATGACAATCAATATCATTAATAAGGTAATGCCTAGAATTTTGAAGATTTTTTTCATTTTTGTATCTGCTTTTATATAATTTAGTACAAACTTAAAAAATATTTGTCAATATATTGTAATGCAAGGAGAATAGAATTGTTTTTATTAAGAATGCATAAAAAATCTTTAAAAACAATTGACAGATAAAAAATATGCGTATCTTTGCAACTCGAAAATCGAAAAGGTTCCGTTGCATAATTGGATAGTGCATCTGACTACGGATCAGAAGGTTATAGGTTCGAGTCCTATCGGAATCACAAATTAGATCCTTGTAATATTTTTACAAGGATTTTTTTATTTTCTTAAAAATCAATGATATGGCTGTAGAGATAGAAAGAAAATTTTTAATACATCAGCAAATCTGGCAACAGATGATTCCGCAAGAATCCATACATATAAAACAAGCATATTTAACAAACGATTGTAAATGTACTCTTAGAGTCCGGATTGCAAATGAAAAATCATTTATTACCATAAAAGGCAAAACAAAAAATATTTCGCGTGATGAATTTGAATACGAAATCCCATTGGAAGATGCCAGGCAATTATTTGCCTTATCCGTTTCGCCTATTATAGAAAAGTATCGTCATATTATATTTGTTAACAATAAAAAATGGGAAGTCGATGAATTTCTTGGAAATAATAAAGGACTCTTTGTTGCAGAAATAGAATTAACCTCAGAAGATGAATCTTTTCAAAAACCTTCGTGGATTGGTAAAGAAGTAACAAACGATCACCGTTATCGAAACTCATATTTAGCAAAAACACCTATTACAGAGTGGTCAGAGGTGGGAAATGCATCGATAATTGATAAGATGATATAATATAAAGTAAAGAATAAGAGTTACATAATAAAAAATAATCAGAATAATAGAAATAAAGTGATAAAAAATTTGCAAAAGGGGATAAAAAGGTATTACCTTTGCACTCGCTTTT
>Ga0302288_1000229_pt1 | contig 51347 bp, 54 predicted proteins | sample III_Fen_N1_1_FD_194549 | JGI IMG/M metagenome (GOLD analysis project Ga0302288, IMG submission 194549) | Peat permafrost microbial communities from Stordalen Mire near Abisko, Sweden - III_Fen_N1_1 | ecosystem: Environmental > Terrestrial > Soil > Wetlands > Permafrost | place: Sweden: Abisko...
CGTTTATGATCTTATCGTCTCTTACTATTTGTACTTTCTCTTCTGACGCTTCAAGAGAACCCACATACATGGTAGGTCTAGTTAAAACGTGTTCAAAATCTGATAATGCAATAATTTTTTTATTCGCAGTCATAATTATTTATTTGTATTGAAATATAACAAAAAATGAATATGCGTAAACATTTTTGTAATTCAAATTTTTATATTCAGAACATTAAAATGGTTCATATGACATTGGGAGAATTATTAATTCTCCCAATGTATTTCATAACGTGTTCTTATTTACTGTAAACAAGAAAGTGATCATTTAAATCAACTACTCCTTTTCTTTTTCGTAGTCCGTATTTTTTCACATCTCCAATAGCTTCTTCTATTTCCTTTGTGTCAATATATCTATCATTATTTAATGATGCTATTGCATAGAATATATCGGCAGTTTTAGCCATGTCATCAGAATCGATTTCTAGAAATTCTTTTACCCATTCTGCATCATCTACTTCACGTATTTTTCCGTGTTCAAGAGTATAAATGCCTAATTCTTCTCCGTCATCGTCTTGTAATATAATCTGAAAATCAAAGTCTGGAAATTTCCCTTTCATAATTTCCAATGTACTGTCGACAAATTTATAGTTCACGACATCAGAAACTGTAGCAGAGAATTTAGTTGTGATATATGACTTTGGTGCTTGAAAAGCTTCATTTATAAAAGCCTCGAAGAGCTTAACATGTTTCATAGTATTTCTTTTTTTCATAAATTAACGTCTAGCTCTCTAATTTGTTCACCTTTTTCTTTGATGACTTTACCAATGTTTGTTATATTGACAGTATCATACCACAAAGGCGTTTTGGTCTTGCTATTCAATGATACGTACAGTCCATTTAAACCTACATATTGAACCAAAGATTTTCCATCGTATTGGATTCTATTCGCAATAAGATTTCCGTCTTTATATGACAGTCTATAGAGATCATCATTAAGCTTGACCATGTTAGAATTTGTCTCTTTACGTTCAAGATTATTTACACCTTTGATATATGCAGCGTATAGATTTCGTTTACCGTTATCTAATTTATTGCCGTATATTAGTACTACACCTCCAGTTGTATAACTTACACTTTCTAATAAATGATCGTAAGTATCTAACGCTCTGATAATCTTTTTATTTCCTTGATATTCACGTCTAATAGACTTTGAAATTTCAAGATTCATTTTCACGAGCAAATCTCCTGATTCCCATGATTGGTCAGTATCACCAATATCTTCTGGTTTAAAGTCACTTGCCCATGCCATAATAGCTTCATCATCTACATCTTCATACTCTTCTTCATCATCTCTATCGCGTACAGCTTTTAGAGTATATTTATGAAGTTCTTCATCAGCTATATACGCAGCATAAAGTTGATGATCATCTAAATTTTTAAGGATAGCAAGAGACTTGTAATCACTTACTACAACTTTAAATTTTATACGATCAGCATTCTTTTTGTCCTCTATCCAATCTTCATCTCTTGAAAATTCAATTTCGGGTTCTAACCATGGCTCATCATGTTTTTCTGAGATGAAGTTATCGAATGTTTTAAGTTTCATTATAATGAAAAAATTTGTCGAATCTTATTAGTTGATAATGCGAGCCATGTTCTGGATAGATGAATACTCCAGATTTATTGACCATAATAACATCGTAGAAATTAAATTCTATCTTTTCTGGTACCATATCTCTTATAGTACGAACACATGAACATTTATGACCTAATACACCACAGTGATTACCATGAAGTATAGTTACTAGCTTAGTTTTCAGCTGTTCATCAGTTAATAGAAATAAATCTTCAAATATGCTTTGTCCACACTCGGCATCTTTCAAATCTTCCATAGTTGTTACGAATTGCGTATCATGTCAACGAATACTGTGTATCTATTTGTTTCTTCTCCTTCTTTACCGTCTGGTGATTTAAATGAATATTTGACTAATACATCTGGTGTAATTGCATTTGCATCAATGTAGATATCCTTAACAGATAATTTGCTGCCTTTTTTCGAAACATACATTTTGCCTGATTCTATTAATCCAAATCCCTCTGTTTCATAGAGCTTGCCTATGTTATTTGCGTAAGTTTTCATTCGTATTTTTATTTTTTATTCTTCGTCTTCGTCTTGAAGCATTTGAGCTGCCATAAAGATGTCTTTTAATAGATCGATGTCTTTTATGTCTCTTCTTTTTGCATATTCTTCACATTCTTGGTATGAATCTGGTAATTCAGCACCATAGAAATCGAACATGTCTTGTGCCATATCGTCTATATCATCTTTTGATTCAAAAAGATTATCTACGATAAAGTAATCTAAACTTTCATTTTGTTTAGAGCCTGATGCAAGTTCAGTATTTTTCTTTAACCAGTTAAGTGCTCTACCTGCACTATATTTTAGAATCTTTATGAATTTTTCTGCCATTTCATCGATAGTAAAATCAGTATCAGCTTTCAGTTTATAACCATAATCATTGTCATTAACTTTGATGAAATACTGATCGTTTTTAACCCCGACTGGTACTACTTTAAATTCTTTTACAGATTCTGATTCATTAAGCAGTTTCAATATCTTTTCAAGCTCTATCTTTTTACCGAATAGTCTTGAAATCTTACCTACTATTGCCCATTCACCTTCAATGTTTTCAATTTTATATGACTCGGTAAGTGAAGGAGAACTTTTAGCTTTCCATGCTGAATCTAATTGTTTTTTAGCATCAGTTACTTTAGTGCTATCTACATTTAGTCTTTTAAACCATTTATCTTCACCGTACTTTTTATCTAAGAGAGCTGATACCTGATCATCTGACATAGCAGATGTTATACCCAACTCAGCATCCTTTTTTATATCTATCCTGTACTGATCTCCAGTACTAGGAATGAGGATTACATTAACAAATTCTGCTTCATTAATGTAATCCTCATATAACTTCACATATCCCATTGATATAATTTATTTTGAATATATATCTTGCTGTGCAAATTGTTGCTAAAGAAGAATAACTGTTGTATCTACTCCTTTTTCGACTAGTTCATCTTTTATAATTTGTTCGATGATATCCCAATTTCCACCTGCTAGGCCTGCTCCTATTTTTGGTAGTTGTACACTGTAATTTTCATACAATGCTTCTTGACAGATAGTTTGCATTCCTTTTCGAATTGCATCATATCTAATTGGAGCATTTCCAAATTCATCAAAGCCAATGCTTCTTTGACCCAGAATATTTACTATATACCCTTCATCGATTTTTACGAATTGAGCTTCTCCAAGTTTCCATTCTACAGGTAAATCTCTATCGTCTACATAAGATATTCCTAGAAAAGAGGTATTGTACCATCTTCTATATTCTTCTCTTGATTGTGGATATCTATTTGCAAGTGGAATAACGAAACCAGCTCCCCAACCTCCAATATCGTTGCAACAATGAGTAATAATTACTCTTTCAGAAAGAGGTAATGTTGCATCACCTGTAATGTATTTAAGTTGATTCATATAGAATGTGTTTATTTTAAAATAACAAATCTTTATTCTGAATAAACTATTCTACCAATTTCTTTTTATACACATCAAATCTATCTATATGTCGTGGAAGCTCGCTAGTCAATAGTTTGAATAAACTGTATACTCCTGCTTCGTATGGTTCAAGATACGTTTTGCCTAAATTTTTGTAATAGACTTCCAAAAATTGTTTTGTACCGTAACATGGTATGGCACAGAGTGCTCTTGCTTCATCTTCCGATAAAGTAAGAGTCACTGTTAATTTCAATTCAGATGTTGATTTTATGCTTGAAGTTTCCATCATTTTTCCTTTAGTAATTGTTTTAGTTGATCAACTTCTTTTTCTATAGCAAATCCACATTTTTTAGCTTCTTTACGTAATCCATAAAAGTTAGCAAGCATGGCTCTCATTAATGAATCTTTAGAATTATCGAATACTGCACCTGAAGCAGTTTTGATCCAATTTTTGTCTTCTGGAATATCTATTCCTTTTCCCATAAATGATTCTGGAGATATATTCCATTGTCTCATAGTAGAAGGATATAGTGATGCAAAGTCAAAAGTAGCTAAATATTGAAATAGTCCTTTTTTAGGGTCTTTTACATATGCACCTTCAAATGATTGATCTTTCGATCCTTTTTTCACTTCTGCTATAACTCTTTTTCGTTTGTAGAACTCTCTAATCATGATAGCTTCTGTCATCCAAATCGGTGAGAATGCTTTTTGAGATTCTACTTGTGTAACATTTCCTAACATTAAGAAAGTTTGAAGAGTCTTAATTTTTCTGTCAATTTGATACACCAAGTAAGTATCGACAGCATTGTAAAACATGTAAGTTTCTGGATCGTTATGATACAAATCCATAAGTGATCCGTTATATTGAATTTTCTGAATACCCAATACTGCTTTACCTACGGTGTCAAGTTTAAAGTTATCTTTAATCTTTACTACTCTATCCCATTTCTTATACAAGTCCAAATAATCGACAACGATTTTATGCTGTGGTAATTGATCGTCGCCTTTCATTGTTCTACTTGGTGAACATGTAGAAGGATCAATATTCAATCTTTTACATCTGTTAATCAAGAACTTCCAGTCAAAGTTTATAAAGTTCCATCCTGTAATAAGTGGGGCTTCTCTGAACCATTTACCGAATAATGTTATCAGTAATTCAGACTCTGATTTGAAATGAATATATTGAATTGATGCATTTGGATCGTAATCTTTTAAATGTTCTCTATATCGTCTTTCGATATTCTGTTGTTGCTGAATAGTTAACTCTTTTGTTCCAAGTACAGTAGTGGCACCTCTTGAATTTACTAATGCTACTGCGGTAACTTTAGTAGCTGCTATAGCAGGATCGGGAAAATCATCTTCAACTTCAACCTCGATATCACAAAACCATGATTCAGGAGCATTAAATTCGTATATTTCTTTCAGATATTCTGGACCTAAAGCAGTCATAAATTCTTCAATTCTGAATCTATTTAGCCAGTTAGCTCTAGTTTTCTTTACGGGCTTACCATCCCATGTATGATAGTAAGGATCTGCTCTTTCGGAACCTGCTAGTTCCCATTTGTACTTTTCAGTTCGTGGAATAGCAATATCTTTAAATGCTACTTTACCGTCTTTACCGAAATGTGATACTCTTAATGTATCATTTATTTGTTCTATATCGATCATCTTAAAAATTATTTAGTACCTGTTGAACCGAAACCACCTGCTCCTCTTTCTGAAGATTGGCCTGCATATAATTCTGCGAGTGAAGTAGATTCTTCTATATCGTCATATGCAACATCTAATAAAAGGAATTGTACAATTTTATCTCCAGGTTCTATTGTTATTGGCGAATCTGATAGATTTGTAAGATGTAAATGTACTTCACCTTCATAATCTTCATCTACTACACATGCACCTACTTGTAATTTCTTTTTAGTAGCAACACCAGATTTGTTGAATGCAACAAGTGCTTTACCAGTTGGAACATTTACATGTATTCCACTTGGAATATTTATGTCTTTGTGTGGAAATACTACTACAGGGATGAAATCATTAGGCACAAAAAAATCTAATCCAGCGGATTGTTTAGTACCACGACGTGGTGTTTTTACGTCTTTTACTTTAAATATCTTCATATATTAATCATTTTGCCTTTTTAGTAATTTTATTCAATATGTTCTGAAAACACACAAAAGGGACACTGGATTAGTGTCCCTTTCTTGAAAAAGCCCTCTAAGTGTGCATCAAAATGAGAGGCATAGAAAGCGTTTTATGATTTTTTGAATACCAATTTAGCTTTTGTAGATAAACCTGTCAAAAGTTTTGCCAATTCTTTACCTGGCTCACCAAGTTCTCCATCTTCTAATTTAAGAAGAATTCCTTTTAGTATTAAGTAAGATACTCCACCTATTACAGCACCTGCTGCGGTAGCGGTTAATGCAACCAGCGAATTTGTCAATAGACTAGTTAGAGCAGCTACATCTTCATTAGCTTCTACTTCTACTTGTTCACCTTTACTTGCTAATTCTTTAATCCAAGAAGCAAATTTCTTACCTTTATCTCCAAGTTTTCCTGCTTCAAGTTGTTTGAATGCTTCATTAGCAGACTTTGCAGCAGCAATTGATATACCAGCAGCAGCTGTACCAGTAACAATACTCTTAATAATTGGAACAACTTTGTCAACTAACGCGCTTTCATTAAGTGCTTCGTTATTAAGATTTTCATTTACGAAATCATCGTATCTTTTAATTTTCATTTTTTGTAACTTTTATTTTGTTATTTCAGAACTTTTGCCGACGATGAATACAATAATTATCGGATCATTTAGTGGTAAAGTATGCTATTTAAGACTTAGATAATAAACCCAATCTCGTAAATTGGGTACGCATCTTAAGGCAATGCGATTGAGAGAACAAGTCTCATGCCACGTCCTTTACTCTTTGAGTAATGACAATTAAATCAGAGCTCTACGAATTCTATTGGAACTTTAATTTCCCAAGCAGTAGTTTCGTATGTCTTATATGTTTTACTCCAATCTTTCAGATTGATTACACGTTGTACTGCTACTACATAAAGCGGTGTTACGCTAAATGTAATTGTTCCACCTCTTACATTGACAACTTTTCTGTTTATCAAAGTCAAATCTTCTTCAAGAAATGGAAAATGTTCTTTTGTTATCGTTGCTCTCAGTTTCATTATGATATAGGTGCTATGCCTGATCCTTCTTTACTAGCTTTACCAGTTAAGTTTTGACCGTGGCCGTTTTGTGTGTTATTATCGTGAGTTTTGTAATTGATAAGTTTCAAGAATCCTTCAAAGTCATAAATTCTACGTTCATGTTTTGCTTTCTTCTCAAGTGGCAACTTAAATGTAGAAGGTGTGAATCTAGGATATTTCTTTTCAGCCTTTTCGATACCTGGAGTTCCTCCTTGATAATCGTCTGGAGTTAATCCTTCATTCATCGATTCCAGAAATTTTTCAGCGGCAAATTCAATAGCTTCTGTTACTTCTTCTGGTAGTCCTTCATGTTTTGTTCCAGCCATTCTTTCTAATTCTTCTTCTGACATTGAATCAGCTAAAGCTTTTATTCCTTTTGGACAATCTTTGGATTCTCCTCTTTTACATGCTAGTGCCCATCCGAAAAGACGTTGTTGAGATTTTGATTTACTTGGCATCTTAGTTAATATTTTTATTTGTATGGTATCTCTCCACTATAATTGTCGAATTATGAGTTCTTCATCTGCTATAACATCAAATTCTGGTCGAAGTATAGTGAGTAACATTCCGAGAATATTCTTCTTTAAATCTGGAAGTAAAGTCGTCTCATCAAATTTCATACCGGCAGACTTAAGTGCAACTCTAGTAATTTTCAAATCTTCTAGTGAAACAGCAAAGTCTGTACTTTCTTTATCATAATCATTAGGGTTATTATTATCAAACTCAGGTTGTCCCTTATATTTAACAATAAAATGCACTTCTAATTCATATTCTTGGTTATCGATTGCTACTTGTATGTAATAAGTACATTTCGATTCTTTTTCTTCTTCTTGAGTTTGCAAATTCAGGAAAACTGGCCATGAACGTTTTTCCTGCATAAAGACTATATTGTCCTGTTCTCTATCAGGCATTACAAATTTTGAATAGTTTCTGTTGATTTCACTAGCTACCATTGATACAGTAGATGAATCACTCATGATATTCTTTTCTGCTTCTGCTAAATAATCTTTATACGATAAAATTTTTCTCACAATTATCTTTTAATTTCAAACTATATATCAACATGCACTAAAATGTTGCTGAATGTAATACTTCTTGCATCATACTATCTTGTGCATTATATCCTTTTCTTGCAATAGTGAATTTCTGTAAAGCAGGTGTGACAATTGTTATTCTATCTGCTCTGAATAATCTCCATCCTGGTACTAATCTAGGGTTTATTTTCCCAGATCTACTGTATCCTCTGATCAGCCATGCTCTTACGAGTGTATTCCCATGTTTATCTACGCCTATAGCATAAGGTTCTATAACTCTTATACCGGGAAGTATCTTAGAATTCGGTTCACCTCTATAATCAATTGTACATACAAATTTATTCGTTACTGCATCATTCAATTTTGTCATGTTTGATCCATAGTCTTCATTTATTTGCATATCGTAAGAATTTGAATTTACGAACTCATTTATAAATTCATCATAGTCTGCTACATGTTTCATATATTCTGATCTTTTAAATCTTTACGTAATTTATAGTAGTAGTTATGTACTATAGGCGGACAAATTGACTTAAATGCATGATAGTCATCTCCTCTTAATGCTTTAAGTGGTATTTCTGTACCAAAATAATCTTGTGCATCTACGTATTCAGGTTTCATTCCTGTTTGCATTACAAAGTCATTATAGTAGTTTTCTTCTCCGCAAAAGTGTGTAGGTAAACATTCTCTAGTCTTTAATGCCGAATCGATTTCTGAATAGTCAGGTCTTGTACATAAGATTAATCCTTCTAAATAGTCTTTGTTATTATTTAAGAAATCTGAAGATAGACTCTTATAAGTATCTAATGTTGTGAAAGGGTTACCTATCATTACAAGAAATGTCTTCTGATTAGTACGTTCTTTCATATCTCTTAATGCAGTTACTATCCCATTATGATAAGGTGCAGTTTTCGAAACCATAACCGATACTGATTTTCCACCATTTGGTAATGAAGGAGAACTTAAATTTTTCAGTAGTGTAATAAAAGATACCTCTTTCTCGACAGTTTTTTCTGCTGGAGTTTCTGCTACTGGAATATTTTCAAGAGGTTGAGTGCCTTGGAATCCATCTTCGTGAATACGTATCCCATATTCTTCCCATCTGTCACTTTCACTTGACATGAAAATATCTCTGAAATCATTAAAAGCTAAAAGACTTTCAGATATTCCAATGTTGATATAATCAGCTATTTTATCAACTAACTTATTATGATACCAAATAAGCTCTTGTTTAAAGAATCCGAATGGTTTCTTTTTATGTGTTCGCATAGAAGCTAGCATTATCTTAAATAAATCTCTATTCAAAGAGCTTTTTCTAAGTAACTCTACAGCTTCATTGTTTTTTACAAAATTGAAGTTTACACCAGCTTCTGCTCTAGTAAGGAATGCTGGCATTTCAAAATCTATTTCTCCACTAAAATTATTCTTGTAATAAGAAGATTTGCAAAATGATACAAATGCACGAGAAATGAATTCGATATATCTATCTTCAAATGTCTTCTGCTTTAAGTCTATTTTACTGAAATTTAAAGTCTGGAAAAATTCTTGGAACATTACAAGCGTTAAACTGTAAATATCAGAAGGTTTATCGTCTTTCTTATCTACCTTCTCATTTTGATACACTGGATTCATAATCTTCAAAGGATTTTCTCCATCAAATTTGAATACTAATGCTTCAATGTCTCTATCAAGGGTGTTTTGCATGAATGATTTTCCCATGCCTGGAACTAATACATTCAAGAAATATGCAGCGAAGTTTTCAATTTTAAATTTTTTCAGAATCTCATCTTGTGGAGTATTCAGATAGTCTAAAATTTTATCTAATTGTTCTTTGTTCAACTTTCCTTTGAATAAAATAGGAGAAGGTTCAACTTCTAAATAATCAGCCCATTTATTCAACGTTTCTTTATCGGAAATTATATCGATTACTTTACCATTCGGATCTCTTACTGTGATATCTGTCAGAACTAAATTATTCTTTGGCATCCTTTCGTATGCTGTTCTGACAGGATTTAAGTTTGGGAAATATTCAAATCCAAATCTCCAACCAGACGGAATGCCGGCTAATTTCTCATCAGTAAAAGATGAGAAATGAGAGATTGCTTTCTCATAATATCTTGCAAGTGTTCTATCTATTTTCGTAATAGGAGCAGAATCATTTCTTTTGAAAAATTTGAATTCATCGGCATCATTCAACTCTGCAGAAAAGCGTGAACCGTCAAGCTGTTCTTCACATGTTAAGTCTTTATCTAATAATTTTTCTACATATTTAGGATCTTTTTTATAAAGATCGTATAAATGATTTATACCTGCCATTTTTTCTTATTTTATTATGATTTATATATCAAAATCCGTACTTCTTTCCCATAATCATGCCTCTAAATGCATGTCCACCTCTTATTAGCCATTCATTAAAGCTTATGTCTTTTCCTATCCCTGAATGAATCCATTTTCTAAATTCTAGATTTTGAATAATATCAGTGAATGGTTTAACGAGTTTTATTATATCTTTTTCTGCAGCTGATCCATAAAATGGATGTGGATCAGGTATAACTTTACCATCCTTTAATATCGATAATACCCTTTCTGAATTAGAAATCGTCTTACCGTTTTCATCATATTGATATACTTCTACTTGTACAATAGTATGATCTGTATAGATATATGCTCCATTAAATTTAACTTTGAATTTATGTTTATCATCTAATTCTTGTTCTAAAATAATAGCACTATCTTTTGGTACAACATTAGTAAAATTGGACTCTACATAAGAAAACTTAAATTTATCTTCAAGTATAATTTTTTTATACGGTTTTAGCTTATTGTCAGCTTCTGGTTTATTCATATTTAAAATCCATATTTCTTTCCCATAATCCTACCTCTAAATGTATGACTACCTTTCTTTACCCAATCAGTAAAACTTACTTCTTTAGCTATACCAGATTGAATCCACTTTCTAACTTCTAGATTTTGTATAGCATCAGTAAATGGCTTAACTAATCTTATCATATCATTTGATGTCTCAAATTTGCATGATGGATCAGATGTGACTTTGCCGTCTGCTGATATGATCAGATCTCTGTCAGAGTTGGGATATATCTGGCCTCCTTCATTATAATGAACCAAGTAAAGTTCTACAACTGTGTGACCATCTATGTATATTTTAGCTGCAGAAAATTTAACTCTAAATTTACGTCTATTATGATCTAACGCTTGTTCTAAAATAGTAGCAACTTCTCTAGGCACTGCATTAATAGTACTTGCTTCTATACAGAGAAATTTAGTATTGTCATTAAGTATAAGCGGTTTACCTTCTAAAAACATAGTTTCTTCTATATATCAAAATAGTGCTGTTATCTCTTTAGATTTTAGTTGTTCTAATTCAATCTTTTGTTGAATATTATCTTGATGCAAAAACTTTACACCAGAGTCTTCTAACTCTCCATTTATGTATTTGATAACTTCAGTAGTCCAATCTGCAGAAGTCATAGAGGGCACGTTTTGAAAAATCTTACCTGGTGCTTCTGTTGGTATTTTCATATCGATAGGAAGACCCATAAGATGTGCTAATTCTCTATATGTCATAAATCTATCTTCAAATGGGTGGATCATATTCATTCTAGCTCCTGTCAATGCTCCTGTATATTCGGCTGGTATAAATGGACTGAAATCCCAATAGTTCTTTCCGATCTCTCTTTTATGTTTAGCATGTTTAGCTCTATTATAAGCCTCTTCAGAATAATCATCACTATTCTTCACGAATTCTAAATAGTCATCTATTTTACCGCTTAATAGTACTACATCCATTAACGATTTTCCCATTTTTAGTACATGTGAACGCCAGTCGTCTCCATGTTCATGTCTAAGCCACTGATATAGCGGATCTTTAACTAGAGCTAAAGTTTTAGTTTCAACTTCATCTGTATCTAGCCAAGCAACGGGCATTTGCATAAAATATTCTTTAAGTGTAGGTAATGCTCTACTGTACCAATTTAGAATAGGAGCATTTGTACCTTTCCAGAAAAAGTAAAATGTACGTTGTCTTTTCTGTGGAACCCCGTGCAATGTACTAGAAGTTCTAAGTAATGACATAGAATATCCATTACGTTCACTTATTTCTCTTAAACGTTCAGCTACGGGTAATCCAGTAACACCATAAAGAGCTGGAGCATTTTCTCCCCAAAATACTTTCGGTTTTATCTGTTCAAGAACAAACTCAGCAGTCTTATACATCCATTCATTTTGGGGAGCATTAGCACCTCTAGATGCAGCAGAATTTAATTGAGAAAGACCAGCACAAGGACATAATGCACTGATAAAATCAACTTCAGGTAATGAAGTATCTGTAGGTAACAGATTAGTCTCAGGATCAATAGTGTGATAAGGTACTTCAGGCATGTAATCTGTAAGAATCTTATCGTTTCCTAAGAATGGAGGGTAACTGAGAATGAACTCTGGTTTTTGACCGTGTGTGGCCTTCTGTGCTCCTAAGATCATACCGCCGATAAGCGGTACTATAGCTGCATATTTAATTTCTCCCATGAATATGGTTTATTTTAAGTTATTAGATGTCTGTTGAAAAAGTTTAGACATATCTGTACATGTATCATATAAAAACAACTATACAATATCAATACGATATGTTTCTAATTCATACATTGTTTTCATATTGAATAGATATATAAATTATAAATAAAACTAAATACTATGGCAGAAACATTAAAAATCGATAAACTGAAGGGTATTATTCCTGATTCAGTTTTAGCAGAAATTCCAATAACAGCTGAAAAGTTCAATATAACAACTAATCTAAGATTAGCACATTTTTTATCTCAATGTGCTCATGAAAGTGGTGGTTTTTCAGTCGTAAAAGAAAATTTAAACTATTCTGAAGATAGAATGGTACAGATATTCAAACATGACTTTGACGTTAATCATGATAAAGTAATATCTGATTCAGAAAAGAAAAAAGCTAAAGAGTTAGCAGGACAACCAGATAAGATAGGCAATTTCGTATATGCTAATCAGAATGGAAATGGAAATGAAGCAAGTGGAGACGGATACAAATATTCAGGAAGAGGATATATCCAACTTACAGGAAGAGTCAACTATGCAGAATTTGATAAATTAGTCACTGAAGACATCATGGAATCTCCAGGATTAGTAGCTACTAAATATCCGTTATCATCTGCAGCTTTTTATTTCAGTAAGAACAATCTGTGGAAAATATGCGATCAAGGTGCTACAAATAATGTAGTAATACAATTAACTAAACGTATAAACGGTGGTACGATTGGACTAGATGATCGATTGGCAAGATTTAAAAAGTATTATGACATACTCAAATAAAAAGGGACGGAAATTAAATTTCCGTCCCTTTGTTTTAGATATTATCTAGTTCAATAAGAATACTATCTTCTGTTATTTCAGAAGCTTCTTTACCTATCGTTTTTATGATTGTATCTAAAGTAAGATCACAATAGTCATCTATCCAATCATCTATGAAATAGAGGTTTCTAGAGTTTTTTATTACACCGAACAGAATAGGATCTTTTTTCTTTTCTTTTTCTGCATTAGTATCAGCACTTGCCGATCCGAGAGGATCGTAATGTAATATGACATAGTTGTCGAAGACATTTAATGTATCAGCGGCCTTCTTCTTTTTTGAAACAGACTCAGGAATAACTTTTACGAAATTCTTGATATACGTTAGACATAATCCAGTTCTATATTTATCGTGAACAGAAGCTTTACTATGAAAAGCTACAATATCTGCTTCTGTTAAATATTTCTTACCATATTTTGCTACACTTAATGTCAATTCATATTTTAGAGTTTCCGCAAATGCTTCAATCTTTTCTACTAGTGCCACTTGATTATTATCTTTCGCATTCTGTAGTACAGTATCATATTTATTCAGAACTTCCTCAATAGTGGATTTTTCAAGCTCACGTACATTATTCTTGATCGAATCGAAGAATGACTTGATATGGTTAAACTTCGATATTTTATGCAGTTTAGCATCAAAATTATGTCCATACATTTTTCTGTAGAGCCATATCTTAAACTTCAGATATACCGTAGGAGCATTGGCATAGAGATACTTGAGATACTCCAAATGTGAATCTTCAGTTAATCTATTTACATTTGAAGATATAACTCCCCAAGTATTTACTGATGTAGGATTTTCTCGATCTTTATACTTCGGTAAATTGAAATCGACTTCTATGTTATTTAGAAGTGTTATACGATTATTTGCTATCATCTTTATCTGGTAAAACTGTTAAACTTAAAATCTTTATTAATTCTTCACGTTTTATATCGGACACATATTCTATTTCGATACCGTCGAAATCCGGTACTGCTTCCTTTTTCCAAGGACTAGGAAAATAAAGCTTATGACTATCACCTTTAGAATCTGTAGCTTCTATAATTGTCGTTCCGCCATCTCTGTATCTAGAAAAAGAAGTTATTTTCCATTCTTGAACAGACTTATCTATCACTATTTGTAAACGTTGATTGTTATAATCAAAATTGAAGGCAGGATAATCGATTACCCCATAGCCATTTAGTTCAAATGGAAGATTGAAACAATATGAAATACCTCTTACATCAGTAGGAAGTTTTAAATACTTGCACTGATAAATCGGAAAAACTGTATCTAAATCTGTAACGACTTGTAAAAAATCAAAGGCAGAAAAAGTTTTCAAAAATGCATACGTGTCAGAAACATGTAGAGATATTTTACGTTTATATGTAGCATCTTCCCATACATTTTCGATAACATAGTTCTCCTGATTTCCACATTTACCTTTATAATGAGCACCGGAGGTTCCACCAAACATCTCAATAAAATGCTCAGTTCCTGGATATTTAATATAGACACGTCTATTTCCTCGAACTATTAATATATCGAAATATAGATCAGAAGCATCGGAATATGTAAAAAAACCCGATGCTTGTTTTCTATCCATACTTCTATACAATGTCACCTTTTCACCAAAATCGGCTATAGTGCCAAACTTTTCTTCCATGATTACTTAGAAAAAACCGTTAATAAAGCTTCTTTACTTTGCATCCCTATTTTCTTGTCTATTTCTACACCATCTTTGAAACAAATTAATGTAGGAATATTTCTAACATTAAACTTCTTTAAAAGGGCAGTATTTGAAATGTCATCTACGTTAATTTTAACCACTTTGATACCAGCTTCTTTAGATAACTCATCTAAAATAGGTGAAATTGTCTTACAAGGACCACACCAAGTAGCCCAAAAATCTACTATTACGTTACCCTTTTCGGTATCTTCTAAAAATTGTTTCATTACTTCTTCTTTCATATTATCGGTATTTTTGTATATTGTGTTTTTATATTCTTGAAAATGAAAAAATTCGGATATCTATCCATTAATTGCCAGAATGCTTCTATTGTATCTTTACTTTCATAAAAATTGTCTAGAAAAACTATTTCATCAGGATTGCGTCTTCCTCGTAAATTTCCCATACACGTTATGTAATAAATTGCATCATCTGTATATTCTAACGTGGTCATATACCGATAAAAATCAGAGACATTTTTAGCTAATACAAATATTGTTTTCTGTGTACAAGGATTGCAAGCTTTCATAGAATATCCATGTTTGTTCATCAGTATATTTTTTAAAAGTTTCTATATCTTTGTCTGCAAGTGCTTTTCGAAGTTTAGTAGCTGATACATCATCTTCTCTTACAAATTCTATAACTTGTATCTCAGGGTTATTTAAGAGTTGATTTCTGTATGTTTCGATTCTATCAGATCCTGCTGCTACTTTCGATATTACAAGAGTCGACGTATTAATAGCAGTTATAATATTGCCAGTAGATACTTCTATTACTTCTACACCTACAGGGAATACGTATTCTATAATTTCTTTTATCGTTTCGAAACTAAAAGGATTATTTTTCTGTTCAGATTTTTTGCCTTTTACTATAGCCACACATACTCCTTTTGACTTTAATAACAGATTCTTGATTATGTTTATATGTATAGAGGTTGGAGGTTGCATTCTACCAATGAATAGAGTATTCGTGTTATCATCATGTTTATGAATATATAAGTATTTTAAAACATGAAAGAAATCTTCTCTAATTTGGAAATTCGTCTTTTTCGAATGAAAAGGCAGATCTTGCTTTCTCATATAAGCTAAACTAGAAAGTATAGCTAAACATTTCTCCGGATTTTGAATATCTGTATGTATTGCAAAATCTTCAAATGTCTTATTTGCTAGTGCCTTCAATTTAAGAAAATAAAGATTTTCTTCATCTTTTGGCATTTCATATTTATCTTTTATAGTTGCTCTATGGATTTTATCGTATTGGTCATCTTGAACAAATTTGTAATATTCATTCCCTTTCTGTAATACCACCCCTTCTATTTTGCCACCATAAGCTGACGGCAAGTCAAGTAGATATTTCCTGATAGCAGTTATTTTCGATAAATTAGTTATAGAGACACCATGAGGTAATAGATGATTAGTATGAAACTTAAAATTCTTAAAAAATACTTTAGGAGTATCACATCCTATAAGAGCTGCATATTCTTTATTATTTATAGTTTCCATCTGATTTGGAAAAGTGGTAACATAACCAAATCGCGCTATAGCTGAGGAATTAGCATACCCTAAAAGTATAAGTTTATGAAGCTTTTTATATTCTCTAGAAATAGTAGGTTTTCTTACCACATATTCAAAAAAGAATTCAGTATTTTGAGGAAGCATCGATAAATATTTCTCTGACTTTCTAAGTAATTCAAATATGTAATAGAATTGTGCATCTCCTATAGATTCGTTTTCAATATCTAATTTAAGAATGCCAAACAAATATTCTGACATATCTTCTGGATATAGAATCATCTTTTTATAAGAGATGACAAAATTAGAAAACAGATCTTCAGCATTCCATGGTGCATACTTTCTGTACATATTTATTTTTATACCGTCTATCTTTTCAGATATAGTATCGAATTCTTCATCTAAGAATTTTTCAGCTTTTTCTTCATTGTCTATCACTTTCATTACGTTTTTGATAGACAAATCTAACATACCTTTAATCATTCAATTCGTTCTTTAAATCTGTTTTTAGCTGCAATCTTTGTTGTTTATTCTCTAATCTTTTCAAATATGTGATCATTCTACATTGTGAACAGTTGCATTTTAATGAATGTGTTTTACTTAACTGGTTCAGTGATTTATATGTAAGTTTCAATGCATCCCAACGTTTTCCACGTTTTTGTGCATGCAATATGTCATTATATCTTAGCATTATCTTGATAATATTTTTTTCTTAAAGTTAGTACTATATCGTAATATTCATCATGCAAATAGAAAAATTTATTCATTAACGCTATCCAAAGCTTGTCTTTTATTTTTCGATCTAGCTCCAAGTCCTCTTTTTCTAGTAGTTGTGCATGTGTTCCAAAAAGATTTTCATGTACAATAAACATGAAACATTTTGCTATATCTTCTCTTAATAGACGTTTCTTCATAAAATCTAATAGACCTATAACTGAATAGAAGTCTTCTATCTCTTCTTTACTAACTTCTAGAATACATGTGTCATTTCCGGGTTTATAGATATCGAAGACACTATCAACTAATCCATATACGATTTCACTCACAGCTGTTGTATAAGTAGAATTCTCGACTGGAATCTCTTGAATAACTAATTTTCCATCTTTATATACATTATAGCCATTCTTATCTATCATGGGAGCGTATTTTTGACGTAATCCTTTGTCAACAGAAAATGCTAACATTCTCGGAACTAAATCAGCTTTCTTACCCGTACATAATTTTATATTGTCTGGTGTAGATGATTTAGTAGCAACAACTGCATTTGGATTAGAAGATAATGCTCGAACAAGATTTATAAGTAAGAATTTATGATGAACACCTTTGAATCCAAGACATATGTCTTCCCATGAAGAACTATGAGAAAATAATGTCCATTCTGTAGGTTCATTTTTCTCCATATCCCACTCATTCGATTCAAAGTCTATCTGAATGTTAACCTTATCTTTGCCAGATTTGTATTCGAATACTGACAGAAAAGTAGTATTGAAATTATTGCGGTCTTGTCCAAGATATGTTATGCCTTCTACTAATGTTTCACCTTCAAGGCTTTGTAACAATTCAGCAAGATCAGTATAATAATCTTTTGGAAATGCAATGTCTATATCACCGATTATGGGTTTATGCTTTATGAAATCTTGATCTGTGATTTCAGAGTTGAATAAGTGTTTTGAACTACCTGTAAAAACTAATGCTTCAGTTAAGTCTTCGAACTTCCAAATAAATACGCCGTAATTCTTAAAGAATTCAACATTTATATACGAAAAAAGACCCAACATACGTCGAGTCAATTCTGTTCTATTGAACATGGTCAGATCTACTTTTTCGGCATAACCTTTAATATCTCCTGTTTGTCTATCTATTATTCTTGAATTTCCACCCATTTCTATTTCATTTTTGATAAAATAACATAAAAATGATCAAAAGATAAATTATCTATCTCTTAATTTTTTCAATGCTGACGGAAAACTATCTAACGGTATAGATACAAATTCTTTTGAAATTTCTTGTTTGTCACTATCCAGAATAGTTAAGCTAAGTCCTTTTACACCACGTATATTTTCTTCTGAGTTTAAATCACTAGGAGATGTGGTAGCTCTGATATAGTACGTATCTTTATTGAAAGACCAATACGCAAATTCAGATGGAGAATCAATAGTTTGTCCTTTTATATCGAAAGGACCTTTGGCATCAGACAAATACTTTTTAATCAAATCGTCATACGTCTTAATAATCTGACTGTAATCCATACTATCATAGAAAGTATCTGATTTTCCGGTTCTTGTGTAATAGAATAATGACTCTAATACGATCGCATACATTTTCGATATATCGTATAGATATTTCATGATGGTAGCACGTAGAGACTTATCTAATGTAGCAAAGTTATTCTTCAAGAAATCATGTTCAGACAACTTAAGTTGATTCTGTTGATCTTCAGTTAAAGTAGTACTAAGTTCACTTATGTTATTCAACGATAATTCTAGTGGAAATAAATTGCCGAATTTGTATGGCAGTTTCTCTGCTCTCTTTATGAGATTGTAAATAGCTAGAGGACTTTTTGAATTAATAGCATTATTTAAGTCATGATAAAGATTAACGTAAGTGTCCATGTCATCTGGAATGGGAACTACTGAAAATTGACGATCTACATTATCTATATTGACAATAAACTTACCTTCACCCATGTCATTAACTGTATATTCTTCGAATTGATCACTCAATGGCATTTTATCTTCATTGAGGAACTCATTAAATTTCAGTAATTTCATATTAGATTTTTTCTTATATATCATTACAATGAAACATTATGCATTGAAATCTCTTCAGTATACTGCTTATAGAATTCTAGTCTTGCTTTACCATGCTTGAGTAGATAATTGTCACTCTGTTTATCAGATTTTGTTTGCCAAGATAAATCATCAACTATATCGACAATATTTACCTTTTCTTTTCCATCTAATAATCTCATTCCTCTACCGATAGACTGTTTAATGATTATTTCTGATCTGTATGATTCAATGAATACGATATTATGAATGTTCTTTATCGATATACCAGTGGAGAATGTAGTAAATGAAGCAATAAGAATTTTATTGTCTCCATTCTCCATATCTTTCTTGTAATATTCTCTGTGGTCTTTACTTACACCGCCATCTACATAATAACAAACTTTTTCAGTTTCTTCTCTTAATGCATCATAGATAGATCTGCCATAGTTATCTTTTATATTAGAGAACATGACTAACGTATTCTTAGAAGTTTTAGCTAATAAGTCTATGATAAATCTTGTACGTCCTTTATGTTGTACAACTATCTTCTTTTCTAATGCTAATAACTGACTACCGTCTAATTGAGCCTTCGATTTTCTTAACTCGTAAAGTTTTTCCCGTATTTCAGTGTTCTTATAGTTAAGTTTTATGATTTTTACTTTTACAGGAGTAGCATATCCCTCATCGAATAGGAATTTTGGTGAAATAGTATTGACCAAAGGACCTAAATATGCAGTTATCGTATAATAGTCAGCAGAATTATCTACACATAATGTACCAGTAAGACCAAATCTAACTCTGGAGTCTTTACATTTGTCCAATACATTTTTAACTGATACAGTTTTTCCTTGGTGAGCTTCATCAACACATACTACGTCAATTCCTTTGTAGTAATCGATGGTTTTTCTAGACAAAGATTGGAAGGTACCAACTATTATATCAGCGCTTGGATCATTATCTTTAGCTCCACCGTATACCATCCTAATTTGCATATCGATTTTGCCATTATTATACTCGTCAAAGTCATCATTTAATTGCATTACAAGCGTAACATTAGGTACAATAATGAGCATTTTATTTAGCTGACCGATACTTTTCAAATAACCGTAGACTAAGAAAGTGATAAGTGTCTTTCCAGATGATGTTGCAATTTCAGAAGAAGTGATTCTGTGCTTCATGATTGCAATAGCCGCATCTAATTGATAGTCTCTAGGCTGATATTTATTGCCTTCGAAATGTTTTGTTGACCAATCTTTGAAGCGTTGAGCATCAAATTCTGAATCAACTATTTTATCTAAACCGTATATTTCAACAGGATAACCAAACTGCTCACCGATAATGAATAGTTCATTCCACAACCCAATCTGAATATATCCATCCTTTATGAAAGAGATAGATCCATCCCACAACTTTTTCTTCACTAGCGGGTTATAGAAATGTCCTCTGATCTTTTTCTTTAAACTGTGATGCAATTGCTCAAGTTCTAAATCAGTAGCTTCTATTAATCTTAAAAATTTACAGTTTTCGGTTACATTAAATTTCATTCAATAAGAATCTTATTTTAATCCTGCTTTATAGTTTTCAATATCTATTCTGTGTTTAACTCCAAATATCATATTATCGATAGTCTTTATTGTCTCTCTGAAGTATTCAATATGATTGCTTACAGTATCTGTTTTATATTTCACTGCCGATATTGCATTATCTGCCATTTTCATACGTTCTTTGTCATTATAGCGTATATCTGCATTCTCTAAGTTATCGTATGCTTTTTTCCAAGCCTCTAACATAACTTTCTTAAGCTTAGTATGTATGCTCATAAGCTTGAACATATATTCTAATGCTATCTGTCGATCTGAATAAAGAATGACTTGCACTTCTGCCATATCTTCTATTTTTCTAAATCTTGCGGATGTGTCTTTTAGTTTTTCCATCCATTCTATTCTTTCATCTGCAAAGACATCAGCAAATGATTTTTCAGAAGAGCTCTGATTTTGATTTTCTTGAGGTAAGTTCGACATGTTGTATTATTGGTTCAGATTTAACTTTTAATTTAGGCTCAGAAAAACTCATTTCAAGTTCTGTATATTCTATTTCTAGAGAATCACAGTTAAATGCTACAACTGTAGCTATTTTATCTTCCATAATCATGTCAATATGATCAGGTTTATAGTCTTCCGTTATTCCTAAAATGTACTCTTTCATTATATCCAAATAATATCGTATCGTGAGCTTTCGTCATCCTTAGCATTACCACTAAAGTAATTGACTAGAGGTTTTATCTTGAGATTGTGACGTTTTATCATGATAAGTAAATCATTTAAGTCTTTTATTTTAGATGCGTATTCATAAAGTTCATTTTCTTCTATGAACTTTTTCCAGAGAAATACTGGATAGCCTTCATTCATCTTTTTCATAGCCCATTCTTTACCTGTCTTATCATTGTCGTAAAAATAACGTATTTCATCTATTTCGAATGGAAAATCGTTCTTAGCTGAACATACACCAACTGAATTTGGAAAAATGAAACTATCTAATGGACCTTCAAATACCGTGATATATCGACCTAAATCTATATTCATGATACCGAATGTGGTAGATATTGTATCTAACTTTTCGAGCAATTCTGGGTCACCATCACTTAATCCAACATATTCTCGAACTTTTGATGCTTTATAAGTTATATACGGTGCCTTCTTATTGAACGTCTTTATTTGAAATCCCAGAATTCTAGTACCGTCAGCAGTTAAGTTCATTACATAAAGTTGTCCTGTTTTAGGATCGAATGCAAATTTATGAAAATCTTTCTGCAAGCGTTGTTCTAAATATCTTTGTATTCTAGAACCTCTAATTTCTTGTAAGCGTAATGTTTTCACAAAATATTCACGAGAAACTGTCAAATTCATAGCTTCTTCTGAGAATAGATTATCTACACTTTGAAATATACGTATCTTTTTACCTGAGACTGAATTATTGCTCTCTTTATTTTTTCTTCTAAGATACATTAACTCATCAGCATTATAGTCGTTGAGTTCGCCGTAATCTTTCAGTAATTGAACTACTGATACATGTGCATCGCAACTACCGTTGAAGCAATGAAAGTTAGCAGAATCTAAGAATATATTCCCACGTTTCTTTGAAGGAGATTGTACAGAATCACCACAGTATGGACAAGCTATTGCTAGTCTGTCAGTATACATTTTTACACCGTGTTTAACGTTATCTGCAAATCGTCTATTTACTATATTGCGTAATGATTTTTCTATTTTTCGCCATAAAGATACATCATCGAAAGGTTGTTCGACATCCATAGGTGTAAAAGAAAAAACTAAATTCGTTTGCTCGATATTTTCCATAAAATAAGTGTATAGAGAAAAAAAGAGCATAAATTTCTTTATGCTCTTTTTTAGAATATTTCAGAATTAAAAATTAAAGTCCTGCGTATAAATCTTTTTCAAAATCTCCGCCTTCTTCCAATCCATCGAAGTTAATGTTATTGATATCGAAAGGTTTTTCGTCTACAGTAGAAGGAGTTAAATCGATGTCTACTGAAGGTCTTGAAGTTCTTGATGCAGAAGCAGATTCTCTAGCAATATTTTCTGATGTTCTCATTGAAGGAACAGTATTTTCAATAATGCTTTTAACTTTGCTGTGAGTGTCATCATCCCATTCTCTGTAATCGTACATTGAAAGGTCAGGTGAAGCAGTTTTTAAGTGTTCAAAGAATGCTCGCATTGATTCTTGCGTGCCTTCTATTTGTTTACTATTCATTATTGCTGGAAATGCATCACCAATGAATTTCGAAAGATCGTAGTTGTTAAACCCAGCATTCAATGTAACGTGAAGTGCCATTGGTCTACCTTTAATTAGGTCGAATGGATTGTATGGTTGGCCATACTCTGGTTGCAATTCTGATTGAATTATTGCATTTAATTTTTGACCAAATTTCAAAATCTTGATTTTACCGACCATTTCAGGACGTTGATCATCTTTTAAGATTTGAATTAATGCATAATAATTTTCTCTTCTCTTAAACTTATCTGAGAGTTTTTGTTCTGCTACAGATTGAGATTTCTTAAGCTTCCAGAAAGTATCTTGTAATACAGATTTCTGGTTGATAGTAGAAGGACAGTCGACAGAGAAACCGTCTCCAGTCAATGGATCTTCTAGCCAATAAGAGAATTTTTTGATCTTTGATTTTTTGGGGTCTTTCCAAAAAGGGATGAATCTGATTAAAGCTTTGTACGTGTTGTCTTTACCGTCTTTAGCGTTTGGTTTGTAAAGGTCAGATTCCTTTGATGTGGTTTTTTCGACGAAGTCTTGTGAGTCGAGATTGAAAATGTCTTGAAAGTTTTCCATAATGCCCATTTAATTAATTTGTTGTTTTACATTTATTCTAGAATGCCTAAAAAAATGTTCTGATTTGCTCGTTTAGTTGAAAATCATCTAACTTAATGACTTTCTTTTAGGTGAATAATTAATTGATTTGTTTATATATTAGTGTTATTTTAAAAAAAGTTCTCTATTTTATTCAAAACCCAAATTTTTTACTTAGAAGTATTCCTCTATGGTCATGTCTATCTTTAAGTGAAGTGAATACACTCCAACCATTCTTTTGCATACGTTCTATTCTTAACTTCCACGCCTTTATAATCGAGTCTAATGCATTATCTATATCGTCAGTAGTAAGTGTAGGTTTTGTTAAATCTGTGATTTTTTCGCCACAGCTAGTATATCCACCCGTTTGTATACCGTCTTTGTGGCCATTCATTATTTTACCTCTTGGTGTAAGCCATACTACCCATGGATTATTGGGTAGATTATATGGATCATATGTCCAAGGTATCTTCGAGTTTGTAGATTTAATTTCTTCACCTGTAAAAGCTATGAAATCCTGATTGATAGTAAATAAGAATGAACAATTATCTATTTGTCTTTTAGTAGACGTTAAGTTTATTCCCATATCAGTCAGAGCTTTAAACTTAGGTCTAGCTTCTATAATTGCTAGAATACTATTCTCTTTCTCAATTTCTAATTTCATGATCTAATTGTATAATTTGCATCAACGTTAAACCAAATCTTATCCCATGTAATATAGTCGTGATCGTTATCAATGAGATAAAGCGGTTCCATTTGTACCTGTTTTTTGTAATGAAAGCGTTGAATTTCTGTCTATTAGCATCCAATCGTATTCTATTAAGTCCATTTCATTTAGCCATGAAATAACAATATCTACATCATATTGTTTACATGAATATAGATCGAATTGAAATAAAGGTTCTTCAAGTTTATCCCACACATGTAGGGATGAATGTGATGTAGAAAGACAAACTATACCCGTTATGCCCTCATTTCCCAAATCGTTTACGTAGATAGACCACGGAGCCATTAAGATTTCCATGTCTACTAGTTCAACTAAAGATTTAAACCAGAGGTTTAACTTTAATGGATCGATAATTGGGTTTCTCATAGTTCCACGTACTAAAAGATGTTGATGAAATGGGACAAAAGCTTTCATTTAAATGCTAGTAAATTTTTCGTATGTACATTTCTGTATATAATATGAGTCGACAATGTCATCGACAGGTTTTTTAGTTCTATCAATCTCTCCTGAATGTAATCCTTTCCAAAAGAAAGTATGCGTAACATTATTATCTTCCGTTAAATTCATGAAAAATTCCATGATAAGCTCTTTATTCGCATTTCCTTTACCTGCCATTTTCTTTACATTTCCTGGCGAAAATACACAAAATTTATCTTTACCGTACTTTTTTACTATTGCGGTACGTACTGCATATCCGTATCCTACAATGTCTATGAATGAGTTTCCACTTGAACCGTATGAGAATCCTTCTATTCCTACTCCATCAGCTTCATCTGGTAAATGAGAAATTATCCATTCTGCATATTCCATAGCATCATTAGCTTTCCAAACTTCAGATTCTGAATATTCCATTTTAGCTGGTTGTACACTAGGGTAAAAATAAATTTCTACCCCTCTATCTTTCATAGTTGTATAGTGAGTAGCTATTTTCCCTTTGTCTTGACCACGTATAAAAGAGAGAAATCTGTATCCATCAGAAGTCTGTATACAAACACCAGGTGAATTTTTTGACATATCTATTCCGATGTATGTCATTTAGAGCCAATATGTTTTGCTATAGCTGATCCTAGTGCTGTACTCACAAGTCTAGATGTAAGCATATCGTATATGATACCTTTATCTACTCCTAGAGCTGAAGCTATAACTTTACCTATAGCTGGTCCTACTATAAATCCTGTTACTCCACCAAAGATTCTGCCTAATATTCCTTCATCCAATTCAGATATTTTCTTATCTCCAAACTCTTTTAGAACTTCTGACAGTTCTTGTTTTTCAGATTCGTTAAGAAATTGAAATTCATCTTCGTTGATAACGATATATTCATTGAGAGTTTTTTCTTCTCTCATTTCATTAAACGTTTTCATTTGCATTATATTTAATTTTTAGTATATATCTATAATGTCAAAACCCATATTTCTTGCTTAATGCAGCTCCTCTATATTCATGCATAGCCCATGATTTTCCTTTTTCTGTCCAATCATTTAACGTACATCTATTTGCTACTCCAGACAGATACCATTGAATCTCATCGGAATTTCTGATATAGTTAATCAGTGGTCTAAGTTTTTCTGTCATAAGATTTGTTTTATGCCCCATATTGACTGCGACAGTAATCAATTTATCATTCTTTATATCTATACGATATTGTCGAGTTATTAATTCATTTTCCATAACTTGTATCACAAGTGTAGAATGTACACCTTGCTGATCAGTTTCATACTGTATATTATACAAAGCACCGCCGCCCTCTTTGACATATCTATTAATTTCTTCATAATATTTACTCCCATACTCTTCGAAAGTTATCAAATAGAAATCATGTTCATAAATATCTTTCTGTACTTTATCTTTCCAATTTTCACTCATCAGTCTAAATCTACATTTATTTTAAATTGATTATACTTGAATGTCATTCCAAAGGTTTTAAATTCATATCCTACTGATGCATATGACATGTCTATTGAATCTATGTTAAGAATGAACGGTTGAACAAAATTGACACTTACTAATTGATATCCATCCCTGTCTAGAAAACGAAGATTCATATCGGGTGAATATTCAGGTGTCTTCTTTGTCATCTGCATATTCTCCATGAATTGTTCAAAAAGAATCCAGTAGTTTAAGTATCCGTCAGCTAATTTAAAGTTTACAGTAAATTCTTTCGATATTAATCGTTCAATATCGAAAGATTGTCTGTAATACTGTGGTACTTTATCCAATGTTTGTTCTACTGGTGTAGCACTAACTTGAGGAAAAGTTACAGATTGTATTGTATGACTTAAATATGTAGATATAGTATCGAAAGGTGTTGGCAATCTCTTTAGATAAAAGCTATATTTGTCTTCAAGCTTATCACTTATAAATCCTTTCGGTAAAGTAAATACGAATGCATTATTTTTTGCGTTAAGTATCATATTAAGTAGTTGTTATTGGTGATATAGCCATCATGCTTTGTGCGTTATCATCTGTCGTGAAACCTGGTATCACTGGATTTATGACTTGTGTATTAGAACTAGTTTGTACTGTAGCAACATTCATTTGATTTATCTGAGAAAGTATAGAATTGCTTGAAGTAGCTATATTTAGGTTTGTATCAATTGTCTGGGTTGTAGCAGTACTATTTATAGTAGCTAAATCTTTTAGAGTTATAGCTTGTGATCCAATAGATGTGATTCTACTTGCTTCATTAGTCATATTATCGTCAGTTTGTACAGTGCCAGAATAAAGCTTTATATTTTCTGATGTATTAGTAGTACTAAGAATATAGAATGATTTTGTAGAACCAGTTGTTAGACCAATTCTTGTTTTCACATTTGCATCTATTTTAAATACGACTTCTCCATGATATTTATCGTTTTCTGTAGTACTTGGCAATGCAGGAATTGTAAATAGCTTGCCGTATATATCTTCAAATGCTATACTTACGTCCAATTTAGAAAGATCGACATCATCTAATGAATTTGTTTTTGATACTAATTGGTGAATTGAAAATTTAAAGTATTGATCAAAGTTACCCAAATAGATTCTAGCATATCCTTGACCGAAGAATACATCATTCGCATTAAAGTTTGGACTAAGAGGATTTGCTCCTTCAGCTAACACATTCTTTGATCCAACAAATAGATTTTTACTGTCATAATATACAGGTACATAGATCGTATTAAATTGAGTGGTGCTAGAAGCAGCATATTCAATTTTTTGTCCGCTATACACTTTGTTATAGACTTTTAATGGAGATGTAACATTACTTAATGCAATTCTTTCCATATTCTTTCCATACTTCTTTGGATTATACGATGTAGTTGCAGCCTTTTTTATTATCTGGAATGCATTTTCAGTATTGTAAATACGTGCAGTATACTCAATAGAAAAAGAAGGTGATACATCGGCATATTTCAAAATTGGTCTGAATGTGTAAGGTGCATCAAAACCTGTACTTTGCATATTAGTAAATGAGAATGTATTAACAAATTCAAATCCTACTTGCTCTATAATGTCTATCTGATTTATGACTACATAATTTCCTCCTTGTGAATTTAAGTCAAAAATAAGTTCTTCTATGAATGATCCATTATTAGTCGGATAAAACTCAAAGTAATCACCGTCTGCAGCTTCTTTTACTATAGCAGATACTGAATTATAGATGTCATCCTGTCTAATTGTTACAGTATAAGCAGCATTAGTCTTAAAATATGTTATGCCATTTTTCTTACTAATAGAATCAATTTCTGTAGCTTTTACATAAATGTTACTGTTTATCAAGAATCCATTTCCATCTGATGAATATTGTCCTCCGATTGAATTTTTATTCGCAGGATTAGCATAATAGTCATCATTTGCTACTTTAACTGAGGGTATAAGAATATCGATGTAACGATCATATACACGATCAGTCATATAGAATGGTGTTGCATTAAACAGGATACGATCTGTACTTTTCAAAACAAAACTGCTAGTCAGATTAGCCATCTTACTAGTTTTAGCTTCTCTTACATATGATTGAAGTAGTAATCCTTCTACATTATCAAAATTATATCCGCTCTGTATATGGAATCTTACAGTATCATATACAACATTTAAAGATGATAGAATTGGTGTAAGATCAGTGAATGTCATTTTAGCATCCTGAGAAATATAGGGAACTGGAACATCTCTATCTAGAGACACCCAGTTTGCACCACTAAGATTTGTACCAGTGTTATCTAGTACATTTCCAGTGACGTTTTTAGATGCATGTCCATTTAGGAATGTTCGTTCTCCTGTATACTCATTAGTCAATCTTGACAATTTTACAGATGATGCTGCGTAAGTGCTTGTTGCATCACCGTAAATATATTCAAGAAGAATATATGGTGAAAGTTGTAAGAGCGTTGATGATCTCATTAAAACTGTATCTTTTTTGGTGTATAATTTATACCTATGCCGACATATATAACTGGCATCATTCTTGTTGAAAATGGATCATATCCTAAGCCTGCGCCGACTGAATAACCGAATCCCCAGTTTTTTCTTGCTTCCATTCTCATAGATGATGGCAAATCTTCTCCTCTAATTACTCCTCCTTTTATGTCAGTTATTATGATGCTTTTATTTGGAGATTCTACGATTAATTTCATAGCTCCTTTTTCTTCTTGAAATCTTGCAAATAATTCCATAGCAGATTCTCTTCTATATGTAACATCACCTGTTGTCAAAATTGGATGTATATCAGATTTGTTAGGAGAATCAATCTTCTTATTTATGATACTGTATGGTACGCTTGCATAAAACTTAACGTAATTATTCTTATTGTATACAGTAGAATCAGCCATTAAAATATTCCCGGTTGAATCAGACGTAGAAACGACTGTACTAGGTATCTTTTTATTTGTAAGTTCAACTATCTTAGCATCTAATACTGCTACAGTGCCTTTTAGCTTATAGTTTTCACCAGCAAGTTCTTGTATAGTGGCTTTGTCTTTTTTAATATCGAACACGTACCCATTGATCTTTGTTACTAAGTTGCCATTACTAGCAACGTATTTAGATATTGTATCATTTTGTGCCGTGAGATTTTGATTAAGACGTGTAATTTCTCGATCTTTATCTTTATTAGTCTGACATTGTCTAAGAAATAATAATGACATTATTACTGCGAATATTAAAAAATAAGTTTTCATAATTTATTTAATTTTTATAAGATTATGTAATTGTACATGCTATCTGATGTTATATTCAAAGAATTTATATATACTGCTACTATATTAGATCCTGATCCTAGGCCATATGCATTAGCTGATGTATCGCCATAGTTAATTGTGATAAATTCAGTAGATGTTGAAGAATCATCATATGTCACATTTACATGTGCTTCGATATTACTGTTAACGAAGAATGTACTATATACTTGTACACTATCTGGGCCTGTCTGGGCAACATTTATGTAGTTATCTACTATTGCGGCAGTTGTAGTAAAGGTTTGTTCTGCACCAAAGCTTGTGCCAGTTGTATTAGTAGCAAATGCTTTAATATAGTATGTAGTTTCTACTGTCAATCCTGATAACGTTACGAAGAATGATCCTAATCCTGAACCTCCGGGTACTACAGTATCTGACATAGTAGGATTACCAGTAGTATTAACTACGAATCCTTTAGCTGATACAGTAGAACCACCATCATCTGATACGTTACCATTTGCTATTGCGCTTTCTGCTAATACAGTCGTAGCAGCATAAGTAAATACAGTAGGAGGAGTATATGTAGGAGTAGCTAAAGTTAGAGTTCCTGTTTTTATGATCCATTTCATAGATGCAAATGGGCTCAAGTTATTGTGTGTCATGTCATTACCTACTGAAGTTGTAGTAATTGCACTACCTCCAGATATACCACCTTCTGGTCCAGATTGACTACCTGTACCATCTATCGTTTCCAATCTTATGCCATTTACTGTGTGTATATGAGCTGGTGTTTGTTCAATACGTAATCCTTGATTTATTACACCTCCTACATATCCAATCTTAGCTGTATGCATTATACATGTAGCATTATTAGCCGAACCCTGTATAATAGTACCAACTATACCATCTGCAAAACCTGCTTGTGAATCTAAAAGTTCTATAGCAGTAATAATACCTCCACTAACTGTAAGATGCGCCTTTGGATACGTTCCACCATATGATATGTTACCTACCGTGGCTGAACCTGTTGCATATCCTGTTCCTCCATTTACTAAAGTTAAACTTACAACTCTGGTTGGGTCTGCTACAGTAGGAGCTCCCATTGGTGGAATATATGGCAGTCTAAATGCATGTGAATAAAGTCCTGCTCCGAATCCATAAGGTGAGCTATCACCTCCTATTGCGTCAAATAAAGCCTGATTACCCGGTGCTCCATAACTTGGATGCTGGAAGAGTGTTGTGTTTTCACATTCATGCCATCCAGTAGGTATTACAGGACCAGGCCATGCAACTATTACACCAACCGGTGTTTTATCTGTTCCGGCTGCTAGTTCTGCATCGACTTCATCTTTAGTATAAGTTTCGGTCTTAGCATAAGTTTCGGTCTTAGCATACGTGTCTTTGAATCTAAGTTTTACTGCATTAGCAAAGTCAATGAGCCATTTTAATGATTCATTAGTTGCTATATTATGTTCATCTATTAGTGGCGCCAATAAAGTTGGATCAGTTACTAAGTCATCTAGAGATGCAATAAGATTTGCAGCATCTGTTGTAGTATCTGGAACTGTAGCTTTTGACACATCTACTTTATTGGGAGTATCGGGTAATGAATAAGTATTCAATAAATCTCCTCCGGATGTTACTAATACATTATTCTGATATTCTGTAAGATACACTAATTTATTAAGTTGGAAATCACCGTTAGATAGTACAGTTAATGCTGTATCAAACGTATTAGTTACTATACTTAATAAGTCTTTACCTCCTGTTAGTGCATAATTACCAACAATATTTAGCATAGCATCTGTAAAAGTATCTGTTGGTGTAGATGTATTAGTAATACCTCCTATTACAACAGAGCCTTGATACGTTTTAGCTTTTGTGTTATTTCCGCCGTAGAATCTTATGATATCGTTCCACCAAGTGTCTTCTTTAGTTCTATTTTGTATGCTAAATATAGAGCTTGTGTCATTTACTTCGGTATTCACTAATCTGAAACCAGATGCTTGAATAGGATTACCTCCATGCGAACCAAGCCATTCTATTGGTACACCATTTCCTAAACCGATACCTGATGTCTTATCGTTAAAGTTAAATGTATAATCTGCACCGATAACTAAATCCGGTAATTTATTTGCATTACTTTCTATAAGATTGGCAGAATTTAAAAGAATTTTCACAGAATCATTAGATACTGTGCCTTTTTTGAATAAAACACTGCCGTCTAATAACCAAGTATCACTTTTTGTAGATTGTGTGTTACCAGTTGTAGAATTTATATTGAGTCCGGTAACAGAATCTTTTACTGAATTCCAAAGTACAGAACCTGCATTGTTTGTTCCATCTGTGTCAAAATACCATGTTCCGTTAGCTGCTACATTTCTTCTTGCATTGAATCCAATATATGAATCAGCCCAACCATCTGTTAGAGAAGCTGGTATTTGTCCCATACTTACTCTACCATGTGTGATTGTACCTACTTCTAAACTTGCTACACCATCTTCGTTACCTACACTTAATCTACCTGTAGGTGCACTATCGATACCTGGAAGTACGTTCATATGTAAAACAGCATGATCAATTGAATTTTCTAATCCGAATATTTTTACACCTTCATAATTAGGAGATATGTCGAAATTCCAAATTTTATTAATAGCATTCTGATGTCTACCTAAAGATAGTGATAGTCTAGCAGCTGAACCAGCTGTTTTTCCATCAATGTTTAAAATTGTAGTAGCATCATAAGGGTTAAATACAGACTGATTACCGAATACGTTCAATCTATCTAATAGAGTTTCACCTAAAACTGCTCCTATACCTGTATTGTTATGAGTATCAGAATATAAAGATGTAGTATCATGAGCATCTGTGTTCAACTTTACTGCAAAATACTTATTTGGGGTATATCCAAGAGGAAGACCCGCATCTTTAATATTGAATAATAAGCTTGATGCATCAAATACTGATTCTAGAGAAATATATGCTCCAGCATATTTACCTTGTTTTTCTACATTATTATCTGCGGTAATCTGTGATGGTACACCTCCTACTGTATGCGTATTAATAAGTCTTATTTGCTGTCCAGGGTTGGCAAAAGCTGCTAACCAATCACTTGCTGGAGAAGGTTTTAAGAAATTAGCTAAATCTAATGTGTCTAAAGTAGAATAGATTGTACCTTCTATACTCGAGGTTGCAATATCTGCAAATAAGATTCTCTGTGCTCTACTTATAGAAGGAGTTAATGCTTTCTCAGATTGTGATCCCGATCCTGCAGCATACGTTATATTGAAAAAACTATTTGATGTATCGATACTAGATTCTTGAACCCAGCCATCTTGTGCATCAGTAGTTTTAACCCATGTTATGATCTCACCGTTGAATGTATTAGTCTGTATATAGATGTCGTTTATTCTAGGTGGTGGAACTAAATCCAATCTATCGTTTGGTGCTGTTATACCTGTGTAAGTATGTGTACCATTAGGGCCGGTTGGACCGATAGGACCTGTTGGACCAACTGGACCAGGATATCCCGGAGCTCCCAATAGACCTTTCTCACCGTCTGGGCCACCGCCATTTAACGCTATTTGTTGAAAGTTATAGTTTACTTTATTTATTAGTGACGAATTATCATCACCAGATAATAATGGACGCAAATTTAATTGTGACATTTGACGTGTTTTTTTCTTTTTTTATATATCGTTTCGTGCAATGGGTTGACATACTATATACGCTTAACGTTTATACCAAACCCTACTGATGTATAAAATCTTGTGTCAGGTGTAAATTCTAATGTTATACTCATATCGTTACTGATACTAACTTTTAGATCTTTTTTCACTTGATATTTTTTCAAAAGCTCTATTTTAGATAAAGTCTTATCGTTCATACTTTCTATTACAGGTCTTTCATTTTCACTAGGTATAGTACCCTTGTTACCAGTTTCTAATAGATAGAAGTTTACATTACTTATATCATATACTGGCAGAATATTCTTCTGTAAATAATCTATACATTTGCTTTCTACTTCATCTGGACTTATAATGTTTGCATTTTTCTGGGCAATGTCGTAAAATATTTTCTTAGCTTTAGAATTATCTGTGCCTAATAGTTCTCTAAGCAATCTATTAGCTATATTGACTTCTACTATATATTTAGTAGCACCGCTAGTTGTCACTTCTCTAAAAGAATATTCAGAAGATAAAAATTCAAATAGCTCGAATGTTTCTGGTACCTTCATCATCTTAGAACCCAAAAATGACTTATTTTCTTTCATTTCTGTTGTACCTTTTAATGTACTGAAATTAGAAATAGAAGAATATTTCTGGTACTGTAAGTTATCCCATGTTGAATTCCAAATGAAATTGTTCATCCTGTCTATCGATATCTCATCTACTAAAGGATAAAGACTTTTATATCCACTGTTCAATGGAATATTCAAAATTTCCTCATCTGCTACTTTATTAAAGTAAAGATTTCTATTTGTATAGCTTGTAGGCTTCACTAATAAATGAGTGTTTCTAAATTTGTAGTCTCTATTATGAGATAGTGCAAAATCTTTATCTTCACGTGAAGCAAAGAAGAATAAATCTTTAAACTTAGGTGAAAAGTTTCCTTGATATCTGTAGATATATTTCGGATCTTTTATTACCTGAATTTCTACACCTATTACATCTTTTGAATAAAGTTGTGAAGGTTTATTTGTATCTGATACAGGCAATAGATCGTATGTTTGCAGAATCTTTTCAGGCTGTACATGCTCGATTCGTATAGCAGATTCTGAAGTTTTTATACCGTTTTTGCTTACTCTAGTAATATCTGTTATTAATTTATCAGAGTTTTTATTTAAAGCTTTAGATATCTCAAAGAATGATAACAATTTACGTGTATATTCGTATAAATTATCTCCTCCTGATGCATAAAAATTCTTAAATAATAACCACGTATTATCTGGTAATAAGTTTGCATTATATGCAAGTTTTGTAACTGGATTGAATATGAAAGTTTCACCGTCATTAAATATGAATCGTGTTTCATCAAAATTTAATAACGTAGGAGTTATAGCACTTACTTCAGGATTATTTACGCCGATAGCAGATAGACCATACAAATATGAATATTCACCGCTTAATGCAGGATTTATACGTTCTGTAATATTACTACCAGTTAAAATTGCACCTGTAGTTAATCTAGATTGAGTATTCAAAATCACATCAGATGGTATACCGAGATTATAGTTAAATCCTACTACATCGGTCAATATATTAACATTCGTTTTTGCTAGATCAAATGTATAAGTAGCTTTATCTCTTCTATTCTGCATAGTATATAAATCCACATATGAAATGTTACCGTTTGGATTTTTGTATGTAGATAAATTAACGTATATCACGTTAACAATAAACTTGAATTTATCGTTTATGATCAGTTTAAAATCTACTGGATTTTCATATTTCTTATCGTTTTCATTCTTAGAAATGATAACAGACGCAAACTTATACCCATCATATAATGATTGATTAACATTTTCACTATTTACAAGATCGGAAATTGAAAATTTAGCTCCTCTAAACATAGTATAAGTTTTACCTTCTACGTCATCATATTTAAAAGTTGAAAATCTTTCTGTTCTGTCTATGTTAAGCTTATTTGAAGTTCTTTCTACTGGATATCCAATAGAGAAGTATTCTATGAACCAGTCTCTAGTAATAGAAGTGAAATCATAGTCATCAATAGACTCGAACATATATGAATACGTATTCTCAAGTTCATTTATGTCAAAATAACTCGGTACATTTCCAATGTATGACCATTCATGTGTATGGTATCTTGTATCAGATACTGTAATATTTGATGATGGTGTAAAATTCATTGTACCAAATGCACGATTATAATTTAATCGGTATGCATTATCTCTGATATCTTTATCTTTAGATACCCATTTGCAGATGTACGGAACTACTTTAGAAGTCAAAGCATATTCAGTAGTGAAATTTTCATAGTTTCTCATATACTCTGAGCTTACATGATCAAATATGAATCTATCGTAACTCCAGATTGACTCTTTCTCTTTAAATGTAGTAAAATCGTGTTCTGAGTTTACGTTACTTAATGTCAAGAATCCTTTGAATTTAGACAAATCACTTTCATCAAAATATAGAATCTGATCACCATCTAATAGAACTAATCTTTCTGGTGATACGTTCAGTATACCGAAATCTAATTCTGCAGATGTCAAATCCCATGTACCAAGCGGTCCTTTATAGTAGATTATTTCAGCTGTAGTACTTGCAGTCTGAAATTTCAATTTAAGTTTACCGTTATAGCTTTTTGGATTTCGTCCATCATTATATACTCCTAGAATATCTACTTCACCTGATCGGTAAAATGGTCTATCTAATTCAACTGTATTTAATGTATAGTCTATATTTACTATTGTGAATACGCCGTTATTCTTAAAGAAGTTTTCAAGCTCTTTGTCATAGCTCTTTGAATAATCAGAGTAAAAGTAATCATTATCGAAATCTTTAACTGGAAATATACTTAGAATGCCTAGTTTTGGCTTAAATACATTATATGCTGTTACTTTATCGTCATATGTAAGATCAAACTTTGAATCAGTAGAAAGCTTAATCATTGAATATGATTTGTCTGAGAAATCTACTAATACATCATCAGTATATACTTCATCTATTAAACTTGGATAGTAAAGTACTTTATTTCCCCATAGATTATAGCTTTCTAATGAAGAAAAACTACCTACAACTCTAAACCATTCATCCTCTGTAATACCTTTTGCTACATCTGAAGATATTCGTACTCTATTATTAAGTCTAGTAGAACCACCCATGAAGTTAAATTTACTATCTCCTATTGGTGCATTATAGTCTAATGAACGGATAGAATTAGTTGTAATATGCAATTTAACGTAAAGCTCATTAGTTGTATCTCCACTATTTATGCTCTTAAAGAACAGTTTATTATCCGATGCAATGACTTTAAATATCTTGAATGGGAATGTATCGAAAGCTCTTTTTATAGTATCTGCTATTTTAGCTAGACTGATTGAATCATTCGTAGTTCCAGTATTAACTATATTTGAATAGCATTTATATTGTCTATTATCTACATCTGTGAACATATGCTCATTAGCTTCTGGCCAAACTTCATAGTCATTCAAATAAGGAGTAGAAACATTAACTTCCCATCTCATAGGAGTTTCATCACTTAATAAGCTCCATTCTATAATGATAGAATCTCCTTCTTTTAATGCATCTATAATCTCCAACATTGCTACAGAATGCCCCATAGTGCCTTGAATGACAGCTTCAGTTTGAGAAGTCATTTCTAACTCACCTGTAAATTTAGATAAGTCAATTTGTGTATTTGTCAAATCTATTTCTAGATCATCTCTGAACTCGAAACTTCCAGTAGATGTTTGAACAATTTTAGTATCATTTACTTTGTATAAATCATTTAGCTTGTCTTGTAAATAAAAAATTCTATTTGAAGTATCTTTCAATAAGACTTTTTCTTTCCAACGATCTACTGTGCCATTGAAATGTGCTGTATGACCAACATAAATTTCTATTATCTGATCTACTGTATGAATGCGGGCTTTATTGCTTAATTGTTCAATAGATACTACTGTAGTGACAAATTGCGAATTTTCATTGCTTACTGTGATAGTAGAGCCTATAGTTAAATAAGGTGATAATGTCCAATCTCCACTAAATTCTATGTAACCGAATCCTACTGCATCTATTCTCGCAGAGTACACATCTATATCAGTATATTCTAACGTACTCATATCACCATAAAGCTTAATTCCGTTCGCATTAGTTTGTACAAACTTCTTTTTTGAGAAGTTCTGTCCATATTTTCCTAGTGTAGGAATAGGCAATTGATTATTTACACCTGAGAATTGTTCAATACCAGATAAGCTTAGATTAAATCTTGATAATTCATTAGCTGAAACATATAGTCCGAAGTATCTGTTTATTTCATATTCTTTTGCTTCTTCATCAAAAAATAAAAACTCTAAGTTTAAAATAGATGGTGTAATTAGATGATTACGTTCGAATCCTAATGACAGATATTCTTCTACACTTATAAGAGGGTTAGGTGTAGAAAAATAATCACTCAATATCTCGCCCATTTGAGCAAATGACCCTTTATCGTATGCAATTCCATTGAAAGATGTATAGCTATTAGCTTGAAAAGAAACTGTAAGTTCTTCTTCCTTTTTTGCTGGATGATTCAATAAGTTACGAATATATTTTCCGATATTAGATCGTTCTGTAAGATCGTATGACTTAACTATTTTAGCATTGTTCAAGATATCTTCAGATACATGATTCATCCAGTCGCTCTTATCTGATGCATAAGTAAATTCATTTACAGCACCGTCAGCTTTAAATATTACGAAATATTCAGGTAGTATTTTATTAAGTTTTAATGGAGCGAAATATGCGAAATCTTCATCATACATTTTGTCGATTAATTGATAACCTCCAGTTGTGTAAAAATGATCGTGTTGTTTGTCTAATGTACGTTGTGTAGAAAAATAACTAGCACTTTCTTCATGTAACGCGTATACTATTTCCGCTGGTGTTTTACCGTCATCGAAAAATTTATGTATGTCTATTGCGTAATTAGAATTCGGATTAACTTTGACTTTCTTAAATCTACTATCTGCAAGTTCTTTTACCGCATCAATAGAATTCAACCAAATTTTGCTTTTATTGTCTACTGTAACTTTTACATTACCCGTTAATTTAGGGTTTGTTCTAAGAATTAAAAAAGATGTATCAGCATCTAATAACATTTGGTCATCTTGTTTAACTACATATTCTTGACCATTGAAATTATGCATATATGCTAGATCACGGTCTGTTACGATGTCATGATGTGTATTTGTTACATGTATATCTGTAAATGTTACTCCTGCATCAGAAAATAAAGGACTTACTGTTCCATTAGATGAGGAAAGAGTAAGCACTGTATCATGAGAAGCAGTAGAATCTAATGCTACACTTATACGTTGATCGTGAAATATGATATTATCGAGTTCGTTAGATATTCCATTAGGAGACATCTCAATTCCGTCACTAGATGATAAAGCTATTTGAAAAGCCTCTGATAAATGAGGTTGTGAAGCAGTAGGTCCAAGCTCGATCGTCAGTTCTCTTGTTGAAAGTGGAGAACTGAGTTCAATAGCAGACAAAACGGAGTCTCCTCCGTTTTGTTGCATGTATGGGCTAACGACTTTAATCTTAGAAGCCATATTTGTATATTATTTTATATGAGGCCGTGGTTGGTATCATATTCTCTGAATTTAGAATTTAATGCTGATGTATTTTTAACTGCTAATGTAGATGCTTCAGCTGGAGTATCTGCTTTATATTTTGCGTAAACTTGAATGTCGAATGAGAAAACTGAAGAATCTTGTGTCATAATGTCGATTCCAATCTTTTTAGAATATGACAAGTTAACTAGATTCGTAGAACCACCGATTCTTCCTACTCCTGTTGATCCAGCTCCATAGTAATCGGTCATTCTATGTTGGAAAATGACCGGTATTTCTAAAGAATTTTCACTACCGAAATTTATAGTTCTATTTGCTTTATAGTCTGTACCATCTACTATAATGTCCATATATGATGCAGGTGCTAGGTATAAATAAGCTCCGCACGTTTTCTGTCCAATTAAGTATCTATCATCTGCATAGAATCCTAACTTCATAGGATATGCATTTGGATTGTTAATCGGGTTTAACGTATTAGTTTTAATATACGGTGCTTGCATATAATATCCAGCAACAGTAGTATCTCTTTCAAATGCATAAGAGTGTCTGAATGCAGGATAAGTAGCATATGATCCAGTAGCATCTGGTCTATTAAGCTCTGTTAAACTATTTGCATTTCCATCTGTTAGTAATGGGTGATCTGTATGTATACAGAAATCCGTTTGATATCCATTACCTTGTGGTGTTACACCTGTATACTGTCCATTCCAAATAAAAGTAGAGGTTAAAGCTTCTACTGATGTCATAATTGGTTCCCAAGAACTTTCAATAATGTTTCTATTTGCTAAATCGGTTGACATATATGTTATATCTATCAAAGAATTAGATAATCCAATGTCAGTGTATCTACTGTAAATAAACTGCGAGAAAATCTGTGAACTCTGAAATGGTTGAATTTGATATTTAGACTCATTTTTAGTAGATGTATTTCTCAATGATGATAAAGTCATTGGCACGATATCGTATCTTCTGCTCTTGTTGTAGTCATCATTTCCAGACAGTGTAGGATCAGAGAATGTTAAGCTTTGATCGATACCGCCTGGTAATTGTGAAACTAACTGAAGCGGAGATGCTGCTGAATTTTCAATAACTATCTTGTAAATATCAGTAAAAATAGCACCTTTCTGTTCTGTTGATGCTAAAGCTGATACTCTATCTTGGTAATACCCGGCAAATAAATTTACTATTGTGTTATTTGCTACGTTAAATACGTTTCCTGATGAGTCAACTACTGTAACTTTAAGAACACCTTTAGCTTTTTCTATAAGAGCTTTTAATGAATTGTAGTTATCTTCTAGATTTTTTATCTTTGTATACAAATCTATGATACTGCCGTCTGCATTAAAGAATCCTGAAGATATTGCTTCTGCTGTATGAGCATAATATTTATCCTTTTGTACAAATGATGTAGTTAAGTGAGTATCTAGTCCTTTTGCGGCTAAATCTTGGTTAAAATTAACTCTAATTTGTTCTGCATCAGCTTCTTTTAAAGCAGTAGATACTTCACCCTCTTGTTCTAATTCAGATGGAAAATCGATAATCACTGAATTTGACCAATTAGAAGTTAGTGGATTTAATGGCCATCCCGCTTCTGAAACTGACATAATTCTCAGTTCGATTTTTTCACCTTTTGTAATTGAAAGATCTAACTGATTAATGTTTATTTCATCTGCATTTTGTACATCTTCCACTTTCCAAGTATATGTACCAGAAGTTACATCATATGTCTTTTTTCTAAGTCTAGAAGTTTGTTCTATCCAATTAGAATAATATGCTCTTACTGTTCCACCGTTATTATCTACAAAATCGTATTGTTCAGTTCCTGGTGCTACACCATTGAGGCTTAAATATCTGTATGATACTATAAATTGAACAATATTCTGTGCAGTAGTTTTTATAGAAGTTTTAGGAGCTGGAATTGACCAGAATCCTCTTACTCTATATTTGCTAGCATCAAGTTCAGCCGGAGGATTTTGAGATATGGTACTCAAATCTTTTACTATAGATGCGTATAAATTACTCTTAGAAGTTTTCTCACTTATTAAATTATCTAATTGATTTTTTACTGCATTTCGTTCTGCATCTGAATTGAATTTAGACGTATTCAGTTCTTGTTTCTTTTTATCGATAGCAATACCTAACTGTGAAATTTCAGATGATATAGAATTTTTACTAGCAGTTTTCTTTTTAATATCGTCTACTGCAGTAGTGTTTATTTTTTGACTATTTACTAATACGACTTTGAAATTATCTGTAGATAAAGTAGGTGCATCAGGTTTTTCTCCATAAATAGAAGGAATAACATTTTCTTTTGTAAGAGATAACATTGCGTTACCAAAATCCATTACTTGATTCTTATAATATGATTCTAAAGTTTCTGTACCTGTAGATGTATCAATAGTTAGATCGTTTGTGTAGAAACCAAATCCTGGAGAAAAATTACGTGTAGTAACGTTAAAATTCTTATCGATAGGTTTCAAGAAAATTATCTGACGTTCATCGTTGTTTACATTTATCTGTAACACTTTCATCATGAAAGGTGTAGAGCTAATGCTTAATGAAGTTCCAATTCCTATGTTTGATGTTCCAGAAAGTCTTTTCAAACCTACGTCATTAGTCGATAAATCGATAAAATCTACTTGAAATTGTGTTATATCGTCAATTTCAATAATGTCTCCTATCGCCAATTTCATGCTATTCTTAGCATTCGAAATATTATCGTTATATGATAATGTATCTAGAGTGTAACGTTTAGCTTTTGTTGATACGGTTGCACCTGTAGTATCGATATTGTGTAATACAGTATTCTTTACATTAGATACATAAAATGAACCTGAATATCTAACGATATTAGCTGGTAATGTAACCGTATCTTCATCTACGAAATATCCTATCTTATTTGATACGAGGTCTAGCATTAACTTATCGTGATCAATATCGTTTTTGCCTTTTACGTTCAGATCAAAATAATTTTTTGCTTCTGGAGTATTAGCATTGATGATGATTCTGCGTATAAATGCTTGTTGCAAATCGTAATCCACATATTGAGTAACATCGATATTAACGAACAGTAAAGGATTCAAGAAATTTTCAAAGAACCAATTTGGACGTTTGTAAAATTTACCGGGTACTGAGACAGATCCAATAGCTCTAGGTTCTTTGAATAATCTAGCTTCTACTATTTTCTTGAATGTACCATCCGCCAATCTTGCAACACTTTCAGCTCCATTTTGACCAGTAAGAATATTGAAATTCTTGTCTATTCTAGATATTTCTTTTTGTATAAATCCAATGGAAGGTAGATCGTAAGAATTTGTTGTCCCATTTGCATTTGTCATGGTGACAGTGACAGTTTCTGCACTACCAGCTACTATATTTGATAGCTGTGCTAACACTTGCATAGAATTTTCCTCAACTCTTAGGACTTCACCTAAGAATTGAGTCATTGTATTCTTTGACTGTGGTTGTGAATCAGAAGTTAGTATTATATCTGTACTCATTTATCTTAATATTTTATGTCATATGTGAATGAATATGTACTAGCATCTAGACATATAATTTCTAAAGTAAGTGATGAAGTAGCATTAAAGAAATCAGTAGACTCTAATCTACCAGCTTCTATGTTATAGATAGTATCACCATTTCCTGCTGCATTAGTAAGTACTGTTAAAGTGTATGCTCCTAAAGTATACATATCCATTGGCCAGTCTTTATCTATTACTATTTTATATGATTGACCAGTTTTCCATTTAATGTCTGTATCATCTATGTAGATTTTTACATTCTTATCGAATGCAGTATCTATATGATTGCTGATCTTAATGTAATTATTAAAGTGTCTTAAACTTAAATATTTAGTCCATTCTGTTTGTGATTGTGTGAAATCATCGATTATGCTCATTATAGGGCTATCTGATAAGTTGTACGTAGTATAATCGTTTGTTATTGTAATTTGATTTGCTACAGTCTTATCGATATTGATACCTTCACCTTGTTTTATCGTTTCTAAATTATAAGACATCTGAACGCTTGTCTCATTATTGTAGATATTCACAATTTCTTGATAGTTTCTAGCAATAAGATTCATGATTTCAGTAGAATTACTGAACATTAAACCTGCTGCTTCTACTTGAGTTTCTAGATTTGTAACTCTTGAATCAAGTTGAGTTAATGGATTAGTGTTATCTAAAATTTCATAAAGCGCATTAATCTCTTGTTTGGCGATCGTCAAGTCTTCCTGATTTTGCGTCATTAGATCAGTAGCAGATTGCATCTTATTTAATGCTTCTAAGAAAACATGCATTGAAAAATTTGCATACTCATTAACTGCTGTTACTACCGCAGCTTGTTCAGCATTTACATCAAATTTTAAATTAATCTTAAACCCGTATGCATTACCATTCAATCCAGTAACTCTGTTAGGTTTATATTTCTTTAATCTAGGTATATATGATCCGTTTATTAGAGTATCTTTGACATTATCGAGGAATAAAACACCGAATAGATTAGTTGCAGAATCTCCTGTTGAAGAATCTATTACATCATAATATAAAAGTACTGTATTAAACTCAAATGAACTTGATTCTCCTACTGAGTTAAAATCTGAGAATGAAGAGATAGAAGGATTAGTAGAAATAGGAACATAATTGCTTATGTTAAAGTCTATTCCAATACCATCTAGATTACTTCTCTTAAATGTTACTTCTGTAGCTGTATTTTCATTATCTTTTACACCTTTTATTTTATATGAAGTGTTACTTGCGTCATTAAACTTACCTGATATAGAATCGGCTGGTTGTGTCCAATATGAATTAGCTTCAGGATATTCAAACCACCAATCTACAGTATAAGCATGTGTAATTGGATCATACTTCAACAATTGATATTCACCAGGAGTAGATAAAACCGGCAGTAAATTCTCAGCTTCACCTTGAGAAGCTGAAATACCGTATGAGCTCAATAATGAATCAAAAAATGCATGTGTATCTAATGCTGCGGGATTAACTTGTGAATATGTTCTTCCGTATAAATATTCATCATTCGTGGAATCTTGTGGAGCATTTATAAGATTTAAAGAGCTGTAATAATTTTCATCCTCAGTAGTCTTAAATAGACTAAGAGGAGTACCACCATGTGCAGTTGGAACATTGATATACACTTCTGAATATGCATCAGCTAAACTCTTAAGTGAATTAACCATATCAATTTCTCCGATATACTGCAATACTCTACTATATGAAGTAGAGTTTATCTCTTCAGTAAATCTATCAGTAGCAGTAGTTTCTTGTGTGCTAGCTGGGGTAAATCTTAATGCTCCAATTTCTTTAAGCCATTTAAAGAAAATTCGTTCTGATACAGTTTGCAGTGCATCTGGATTGTAACTAGGTTGACTTGTTACAATCGTTTCTAAATTCAATACATAGTTCTGTAATGATTCGCCAAACATTTGATTGAATGTTTTAGCTGCATTAACGTATCTGAATGCACCAGGAATAGTATCTAATTGAATAAAATTCTCTTCATTTGGCGCATCTGCCGATGGTCTAGCAAAGTTTGGCAAATTTAATAGTGCATATTTACTGAACGTAAATTTCTTGCCACTATTATTGAATGTCAAACTTAAATCTTCAGCTGCAGAAGAAAACGTATAAAATGTTCCTCCTTGTACTTGAATTGGTCGTATAAATGGTGATATGCTCATTTAAAATCTTTTTATTAGAGTATAGTAGGGGCGAATACATAAGTACTTCCTGTACTTGTTCGTGTAAATTCAATAGATGGTATACTTGATACGTATTGAGCTGGTATAGCTTCTACTAAATGCCAGCTTCCACCTTCAAATATACATTTGATCTTGTCGCCATTAGCATGGAAGATAATATCCCCTGTTATGCCGCTGAAGTTTGTAGTTGTAATAGATGAAGGGCCAGATGGTCCAAGAACGTGAAAAATTTCTAGTACCTGTCCTGCTGCACCAGTACCGATAGCACAAGATAGTGGAGTAGCTGCTGCAGTAGAACCGTTCGATAAGAAAACGTATTTATTATGTTCAGGGGTAGTAACATCAATTGTTGTTCCTGATGCTGCAAGAGTAACTGCATTAGACTGTGAAGTAGTCAAACCTGGTAAACGTAAGCCACCACTTACAGATAAATTACCTGCTGTACTAAATAGAGAAGCAGCATTAGACAATGCTAAGTTACCGTTAGTTAATATAAGTGATGCATTAGAAATATTTACGCCACCTGTACCGTTTACTGTGACGGTCGTTGCCTGTCCTGTTGTTCCAACAGTAAGATTTCCTAATATAGAAGCACCTTTACTTACAGAAAAAATAGTAGCAGATAGAGAAGACGCTGTATTGTCTACCTGTATAGATTTCACATTAAGTGAAGATAGATCAGGATTTAGTAATGTAGCCATTGCGTCATATCCTGCTTTTAATGCGTTAAAGTTTGCATTAATTGTCAATCTTGATAATGCTACATTATCTGTACCCAATAATTGTGTTATTGAAATTGCCATATTTTAATTATTTTGATATATATCACATGCACCAGAGATGTGTCAAATTGCTGTTATTTTACTGCTTCTATCAGCTAATGGAATATCGTTTTCGATAATATACTTCTTTAAATCTTGCTTCCATTCATCTGACACATAAAATAGTCTGCCATCTTTATCTTTAAACATGCATAGCTTGGGATTGTGATAGAATTCGATCCATCGTTTGAGCTTGTACTTATCTACGTTATTTGGGTTTTTCCAAATTCCAAATTGTGAACCTCCTAGTATGTAAATTTGTTCTAAGACATATCTCATAGTATCAAATAAGTCTTCTCTTAATATTTCTGATTCCAGAACTTCACACATTGGCATAAAAGGTGAAAACCTAGTTCGACCTAATATTTCATTGCGGGTGAAATTATTCAGTCCATTGAAAAATCTATGATGCAGTATCACTTCTAGTACAGGACGTTTAAAATAGGGGTGTTTTCTGTATTTGTGTAGATATTTTCTATACGCATTGTTTTCAAACAGTATATCTGGTGATCTATAGAAGCTCCATTTCCCATTTTCTACCCATTTCCAATAAGATTGATGAAACTGATCAACATGAATCATCCATGAACCATCTTCCATTTTAAATGAGAATCGGTGGTCTCTTTCATATACAATATTTGAATCAAATTTCTGTACAGCTTCTGACTTATCTTCTCCACTTGGTACATGAATCAGACAGCCGCCTTTGTAGTAATGCAATAGTAACTCATGACGTTCTTCATCATTCATGAAAATGAACTTAACTTCTTTTCCTCTTGAACATGATCGGACTAACCATCTTTTATTCTTTAATCGTTCTAAACCAAATTTTATTCGTTTTGTTGTTATCCATTCAACATCACACATGACAGATTCTCTAACGTTACAGTTAAAGTAATCTGTCATTATCATAATTTCAGGTTGACCTGCCAATTATTCAGTCTAATTTTTGAGGAGGAGGGTTATTTCCTTATTCTATATATCCAAGCGTACGGTTTACGGAATTTGAGATAGTCAGTTTCGTTTGAATTATCGTAAGCTTCTTTTTCAAAAGATATATTTCTATATGCAGTTTTCTTATTAATGAATAGACGTACTATCCACTCTATGAAGTATAAAATATAAAAGAATATGATTAGAAGTTCTAATTGTTGTCTCCAGTGTATCTTTTCATGATCTCTTACCGATTCATTATTTAGATAATCTTCTCTCATATAAATGCCGAATGGAGCTAGAGTAACTCCTATTACGCTTTTACGTAGAAATATACGTAAGAAGGCATTGATTTTGTAGAAGCGTGGATTCATCATACAAAGAAACGTTCATTTACTGAGAAATACTTTGTTGGTACATAATCAGTTAAATATACATGATTAATCGATAAATAAAATTTGAAACCGTCATCATGCATTTTTCTAGCAGAAATTTTAAGAATCATAGTTTCTACATTTGCAGATTTAGTATGTCTATTACCGACTGTTATTGCTAAATCTACATTATCTGATAAATGTACATGATTACGTGACATTTTCTTTATTCCATCAGAATCGATAATATCGATAACTTTTGATGAAGTACCATGATACAGATATTCTGGTGGTACAACTTCTTTTAATTCAACATCTACATCAATAGAATGGCCTTGATTTGCACGTATCATAGATTTGTCTTCATTAAATGCAAATCGTTTTTTATTATTCGATTCAACAATACTGTTAAGTGTTTCTAAGTCAATAGATAACTTCGTCAATAATGAATCTGTTGAAATCCAGCCATTCTTATCCATAATCAGATCTTCTGGATCATGTCTTAATAGCTTACTGATATACTTAGAAGTATGTGTTAAGTCTTTCATATGATCGGGTATGGTGAGTATGATAATTTATGTACTATTCTAGCTACTGCTTTACAGTCTTCTTCACAATAGAGATGAATTGTTTCGAAAAGTCGTTCTTTCCAAAAAGCCGCTCCAACGTATTCACCTTTCATGAATTCTTTTGGTGATGGTAAATCTAATGAACAAGTCATTAAATCTAGGGTAATGTATTGATCCCATGCTCCCATGCTCCAAATATCTCCGGTATCGACATAGTTTAATTCCCATGGTTTCTTACCGTATGTTTGCAAGATTGGTGGTACTGGAATACTGGCCATCATGAGTCTTTTTCCAAGAAATGGAATATCGAAACGTTTTATATTATGACCACAGAGTTTGTAGTTTTTTCCAGTCTTAGATATTTTTTCTAACATATCTGCAACTGGTTCTAAAATTAATGTCTTTTCAGAAGTAGAAGAACCTACATTGTCATAAAATGATTTTATTCTTGTTTTGTAGGTTTTATTCTCTGAGTCAAAAATTATATGAAGAAATGTAGCACAAACTATTCTTCCGTATTCAGGCAGTAAAGCTGTTTGAGATTCATAAGCCTCATGTACATCACTCCATAAAATGTCATTGTTTTTTGCAAACATTTTATTCACTTTTGTTTGCCATAATTCTGCTTTCCTGCTATTTGCTTCTCGCAAATCGTTCAATGTTTTATACTCGGAGGTTGTTTCGAGGTCAAATATTATAAGCTCTAATAAATCTTTTTCAGGTATCATATTAAGTTAATTCAGTGTAATCATTATAGATTGTACACTAAATAGTTTCGTATATAATACATTGCATTTTATCGCCTTGCCAAGGATTAGTGCGTATAACTCCAGATTTTATCGCATAAAATAATGGGCTCTTATCGGTGAACCAATTATCGCCGAAGTAAGATTTCAATTCTCTTTTTAAAGAATCTGCCTCTTCTTGATGAACCCTTTTCTTCGATTTCCGTAGTTCATCAATTTTAATTTCATAAGGTTTAATTATATTCACGTAATCATCATGCGAGATGAGGTCTTTACATTGTATGATTTTACTATCATAGAATGATAGTTTATATTTACCTAATGTTTTTTCCATGACATTTATTTGTTTGAATTTGTTCCATCGTAATCATCTATAAATAAGAGTTGCTTCTTAGCTCTTGTATATGCGACATATATTAAGTTGGTCTCTTGTTCTTTTTCCCAATCTTTCTTTGCATATTTAGAAGGCATCAATTCTTGATTTAGAATCCAGACATTATTAGCTTCTAGTCCTTTAGCTTTATGAATAGTAGAAAGAACGATGCCTGATTTATCGTCAGTAAATAAAGATTTGATTTTATTTATGACATGTTCGACTAATATCAAATTTGATGCAAGAGTTTCGATAGCTTCAATTTTGTCCATGAGTGATCTATGCAAAGCAGAGTCTCTGTATTCATCTTCATTTTTACCTTTTGCTTTTGCTCTTTTAACTGTACGTTCAGCTTCACTATTCATTTTAACGATTGCTTTATCTACATCAGTTTCATGTGTATGGTGAAGCATATTAATTAAATTTGTGCCTATATCTCTTCCTCGTACTCCAGCTTTTTTGCCATCTATGAGTAAATCCATACATAGCTTAATAAGAGGCTTGACATTTCTACATAGAACATAATCTCCGTCTTGGATATTTTTCCATTTGCCATCGTATACAACTTTTCCTTCTATTGCTCCGTCAAATGCTTGAAGTTGAGGAACCATTGGTTGTGCTAATGCTATGACTGATTTTGGACATCTGTAGTTCACAGAAAGTGGAAGAGTTATTGTGTTAGGTAAGCTTCGCATTTCATCAAATGAAGCGGCTGATGCTCCTGCAAATCCATATATTGCCTGTCTTGGATCGCCAACTACGATAAATCTACCGGTAGGTTTTACTAGCATTTGTAAGATTTGTTGTTGGCATTTATTCAAATCTTGGCCTTCATCTACTAGTACCCAATCATATTGTTTACATTTCATTTTATGATGTGCTGGTAGAAATATCGTGTCTGTCATATCGATAGATTTCTTGAAGTTTAATGCAAGATTATATACTAACCATGCCTTTTCTACTTCGCCATCTAATACATCAACATTATGATGTTCTGCTATAGCGTAAAGACTATCGAGATTCGTAGCTAAGTTAAGTTTTGCTAGATCGACTAATCGATTAACACGAATCATATATCCATCCTTTGCGTGTTCTTCTATGTCCCAATCATCATATAGTTGTTTGATTATTTCGAGTATCTTATCGTTTTTTACGATAACATTTCCCATATTGTATCGTACTATACTATAACCTACAGAGTGTACAGTTTTTACATCTACATAAGTAGGACATTTTAGAGCTAATTCTTTGACAATTTCTTTATTGAATGCAATAAAAATGATGCTTTGACCGGGTGGAATTAATTTGATAGCTTCGATAATGGTTGTCGTTTTTCCACTTCCAGCTACTGCATTTATTACTAGATTTCCGGCGCCTGTTTCTACGAAATCGTAGATGTCTACTTGAAACGGTGAAGGTATAATTGTCATAAAGTAAATTTTGATTATGTTACAAAAATAATAAAAAGGAGAGACATTGTAAAACGCCTCTCCGTCAGAACTAATGCAGTCGATGAATACAATAATTATCTGATTAATTCCGGAAGTAAAGTATGTATTAGATCTAGTTAAGCTAAGCCTTTAATGTATATCGTACTCATTATCAAATGCTTCATCTCCGATCAATTTAACGAGCTCATCTTTCCAATTCTCTGTTCTAGGCACTTCCCAATAACCCACTTTCTGTAGAATGAACGCATTCTTCTTAGGATCACCATTAAAGCGTTGAGCTCCATCGATAATTTTGTTTACATGATATCCAGCAGGCCCAGTTATTGCTAAGATTATCTTGCCTCCTTTTAAAGCAGATATGCATGGTAATATAGCATCTAATATTCTATTGACATGATTATCATTTGGGTTGTCTAAGAGTAAAGTGTCTATCTGAAATCCTATAGCTATAGTCGAGTTTAAAGATGTAGTTATTCTTCCTTCATTTTCAAATGATACACTTTGAGAGTTCATAGAAACTATTCCAGATTGAATATGAAACGGTAGTTTGCAATATAAGTCTTTAACTGATTCCATGAAAAATTTTCTATCTTCATTTCGGCTTAATGACACATGTACGGATTTACCCAATATCATACTTTCATATAATGCTGTTATACGCATAAGCATCGATATTCCTGTTTGTCTTGATGCATGAATAGCAAAGTATTTGTAGTTGCTATTATACAATATAGCTTTTTGAAAATCATACAATGAGATGTTCAGTAAATTTACAAGTGCTAATCTATCAAAATGACATTGCATTCTTTGCATTATTTCAGCTTGTGTATACTGATGTATAATACCAGCTTTTCGAGTGTTAGGGATTCGTCTATAGCAGATAGAATAGATATCGTCATTTAGTCCCTTTTCATAATCTTTTTTTAAGATGTCAATCATTTCAGTTGAAATAGTCTTCATATTACTTATATTTTATGTTTATAAGCTATATATCAAAACTATTATCATAAATTACTGTCACGACCGCATAAAAAAAGGAGTTTACACTCCCTTTTCTTTTATAGATTGTTCAATTGCTGATGCAATATCTTCATTGGCAACTCTTCTTAAATTATCAGATATCTCATATAAACCTTCCGGGCCAAATTTTCTGAGCATCTCATCATAATCTATACCATAATCGATTTTTTCTGTACTTTGTGCACATATTGAAAGTTTATGAAAATCTTCATATGTAGGACCGACATTATCAAATTCAGCGGTCTTAGCCCAATCTTCTTCAATTTTCTCTCGAGGTGTAGTATTGAAATATTCCCGTAGTTTATCCAAGTCTAGATTATTCATAATCCAAGAAGTTTTCTGTATATTTCTACAGTTTCCGTATTACCGGTGTATTTTCCTTTGTCGTCTGATAGTTTGATGCAATTGTTCCATTCACGATTTTCAGTAATTCTGGCAGCTGTCAGTTTGATTACCATATTTGAAGGTTTAACGTTATCTATATCACATGTAAAGTGTGTACCGATACCGTAAGAATCTAACATTCTTCTGTTTACAATATTGTGCAATTTAATAGCTCGGTCACAATCTAATGCATTACTGAATACGATCACTTTACTAGTAGGATTTATACGGTGTG
>Ga0302288_1000232_pt1 | contig 51035 bp, 67 predicted proteins | sample III_Fen_N1_1_FD_194549 | JGI IMG/M metagenome (GOLD analysis project Ga0302288, IMG submission 194549) | Peat permafrost microbial communities from Stordalen Mire near Abisko, Sweden - III_Fen_N1_1 | ecosystem: Environmental > Terrestrial > Soil > Wetlands > Permafrost | place: Sweden: Abisko...
ATGTCATGGGAGCAATATGCCAAATTGTCACATTCGATTTCACGTTTATTCACATTTCAGATTACAGCCAACCAGCATGTTTATTCATCCTAAATTAACAATTTGGTCACACCCCAACATTCACATTGAGTTAACATGTTAGTAACATGACTCGGCATATGCCAATATGGCATAAAATAATCGAATAATATGACATTATGGCATATTCCTTAACATTGATATTTAACGTATGATTTAACGTTATTTAACAGTTGGCATACATCTTAATTCGGTTTTTTCATGTACTTTATAAGCCAGGCCCCTTTTTGACCTGGCTGGCCCCATACTAGTACCATCCGGCAGGTTGTGCGTACGGACACAATTCTATTATTAGTAGAGGAGGGCCCATAATAAGAAATCACCAATTAGGAAAATTGCCTCTCAAAATTTTATTACTCATAATAGATTCATCTGATATTAACCAATCAAGGTGATAGAAACAAGAGTAGAAACAATAATAAACAATAATAAACAATGCTTTGTTTCTTCATAACTTATTGAAAATCAACTCTTTATAAGCAAATAAACAATATAAACAATAAATTATATATAACTATATCATATATAATAGATATGGCCAATATTTAACATATTAATTCCTAATACAAAAGCATATAAATAAATATAGCCCGGGCCTTGTTGGAAATTTTAGTTTCTTTGTTTTTATTGTTTCTACTCATTTATAAAGAGTTGAAAATCAATAAGTTATATTGTTTCTTATTGTTTACTCTTGTTTCTCGTTTGGACATTGTTTACATGCAGGACAGCCCATGAGGAAAATGGCTGTTTGGGAATTAACAATTTAATAATGTAACTCTTACCATCCACAAAAGCATATTTTTATGTGCTTTGTGTGGAGAGTAACAATTAATTAATGTTCTCAACAACTATAAAAGTCAACTGCATGATAAAAATGATGCTAAAATGCTTTATCATGTCACAAATAATCATCATATTTATAGCTGCTATTGTCTCACATAACATCTTTATTTCATGACAACTGACATAAAAGATGAACTCAAATCATTATTACCAGACCGGAATTTACCAATCAGCCTAAATTCCAATCAAGGTGAAAGTGAACAGAACATCGAAGAACAAGCAAACAAGATTACTCGCAAGAAGGATGACGCCGAGATTCGTCGTCTACAAAAACGTGCTTATGACAATCTAAAGCACGAAGGTAAGCTCAAAACTGATGGTAATCAAGAGTATGAGATAATTGAAACACAAGAATTGGAGCACAGACGTAAGCCTGCACTTGGTGGTGAACTCGCTCACCTCAATGGGACTACACCTCCGCAGGTGGCGCGCTTATTAAAGTCACTCAATATAAATCTCGATATACAGTTGACAAAGACCGACACCAAAAACCTACTTGCAACACTCCTTACATGCAATGAATACCAACTTAAAGGTCTAGCAGCAAATAACAAAACTCCATTAGCTATCAAAATTGTCATTAAAGCATTACAAGTAGCAGCTACGACTGGTGACATGTCAGTAGTTGAGTCTCTGTGGAATAGAATATTCGGTCCAACAGCATTTCAAATAGATTTGGGCCAAGTCCAGGGACAAGCAGGTGCAAATGGCATGCTACCTCAAGGCCCGATGAGCCGTGAAGCTTATGTGATGATAAGAGAGACTCTCATTGGCATAAAAGAGCAGTAATATGGTCACTACTATAGCAAAAGGCCAGATTGATGTAATTGAAGCACTTAGACTCGAACTGTTATCAGACTTAGAGTCGTATGTGCGTGCCATGTATAAAGCACAGTACAAACGGAATTTCATTGTCAATGCTCACCATAAACAGCTGTTTGCCGCACTCATTAGAGTGGTCGATGGAGACTGTAAACGGCTTATTATTAACATGCCACCACGATATTCCAAGACAGAAGTAGTCGTTAAGATGTTTATTAGTTGGTGTTATGCCCTTAATTCTGCATGCAAGTTTCTGCACTTGTCATACTCAGACATGCTTATTAAGGACAACAGCGATACTGTTAGGCAGATTATGATGTTGCCTATATACGAACAGCTGTTTCCAGGTAGTAAACTCGAAAAGACCAAGTCAAGCTCTAGTAGATGGAAGACTGAGCATGGAGGTGAGATGTATGCAGTATCAACACAAGGTCAGGTTACTGGGTTTGGTGCTGGTAAGGTCGATGATGACGAAACAGGTAATATAGACACATCATGGATTAACACAGATGATGAATTTCTGCAGAAGTTAGGCCTTATTAATGCGAACAGCAATATCTTTGAAGGCGCACTAGTAATAGATGACCCATTGAAACCTGAAGATGCAATGTCGGACACAGTACGTGAACGAATCAATACACGGTTCGAATCAACAATACGAAATCGTGTCAATAGTAGAAATACGCCAATCATCATTATTATGCAGAGGTTGCATGAGCATGACTTATGTGGGTATCTGCAAGAAATTGAGCCAGACGAATGGGAAGTGTTGTCGTTACCTGCAATTCTTGTTGATGAAGAAACTGGTGAAGAAGAAGCACTGTGGCCAATGAAGCATACACTCGAAGAGCTTCACAAGATGAGAGCAGTCAACTCACTCATCTTTGATACTCAATACATGCAGAACCCAAAACCTAAAGAAGGCCTCATGTATAGCCAAGGCTTTCGCACATATCAAACTGTCCCACACGATCCCAAAAATAAGATTTGCAACTACACAGATACTGCTGACACAGGTTCTGACAGTCTATGCTCAATCAATTTTGTTGAGACTCCAGAAGTTCTATACGTGACAGATGTTTTGTTCACTAGTAAACCAATGGAGTACACTGAACCTGAGACTGCTAAGATGATACAGCTTGGGCGCGTGCAGCTCGCGCGTATAGAAAGTAATAATGGTGGACGCGGGTTTGCGCGGGCTATAGAAAAGATACTGCGTCGCTCATATAAAAATCACAGAACACAAGTAACTTGGTTTACTCAGACACTCAATAAGTTTGAACGTATATTCAATGCATCTGCAGAAGTCCAGAATATGATTTACTTTCCAGAAGACTGGGCTACAAGATGGCCACAGTTTTATCAAGCAATTACTTCATACAGAAAAGACAACAAGCGCAAGACTATGCATGATGATGCACCAGATGCATTGACTGGAGTGTATGAAATGCATTGCAAAGCTGGCAAGAAAAAGAAGTTAAAACAGATGAATTAAAAGTGTTAAAAAATGTTAAAAACGCATTTTATATGCAATTTTTTATTATATTTGTATACCAATAATTATTGAGTTTTCACGGGTAAAGAACGCAGTAATAAAGAAAACAAGTTTAAATTCAACAATCTAAATTTTAATCCTATGTCAGTATGTGGATGCCCCGTTGCTGCTGCTTTACCAGATGTCGTGGTAGATGCATGTCCTGTTAAGTTTGGACAAACCCAAAAACTCATTTTCCAACGTATCAGAAAAGCTGATGGCACGAAGAACTTTCTCGCCTCTGTTATCCTGAAAGCAAGTTGGACTCCTTTATTGGTCGCCGCAGATGGCACCAAAGTTGTTGTATCTCCTTTCGTACAAGGGCCAGCCGTTGAACCAGGCGGCGCCAAAATGTTTGGTGGTGGCAATGCTACTCTTGGTGGCATGGAAATGGTCATCGGCAAAGACCCAACTAAATTCACTGCAAACTTGTTCGGAATGGCCCAAACAACCATCAACCAGCTAAAAGCTCTTGCTTGTGAAGAAATTGGTGTATACCTTGTCAACGACAGAGGCCAGATCGGCAGCAAAACTGTTGACGCAACTCATCATTACCCAATTCCAGTGAGCACCTTCTTCGTTGGTGACTTGAAGATTGGTGGCCTTGAAGAACCGGATGCAAATGTCATTTCGTTCTCTTTCGCACCCAACTGGAGTGATGATTTCGCTTTCCAAACTCCAACTGATTTTGACGCACTGATTGATCTGTTCAAACCGGTAGCATAAGCCATGGAAAAGAAGGCTATCTCGGTTGTGGACCTCGAAGCTCCCAGCTTAGGCAATGAAAGAAGGACGTTTAGCATTGAACATGCTGAGCGCCTTCTTGACATTCCAAACTCTGGTTGGCAATTACCTGCTGACAGCAAACATCAATACTCAAAAGAAAATGGCATTACTGGAAAATCAAATAAAGGAACTACTGAAGGTTCGCTCTAAACAAGCAACCATCAGTTGTGCTATCAACCTTGAGAAGCGCGTTCGTTTTCATACGGAAGCGAATCTCAATTCGTCTGATATCACGAGTCCTTCAAATGATTTTCTAACTTGGGTCAATACATTGATTCCAAAAGACAAATTTGCCGTTTTTCAGAGTCTGTTCAAATTTCCATTAGCTACTACAGGGGTAGTAGAAGATGTATACCGCGAACTAGAACGTGTATTCAGCAGCCGTAATTACTCCGCGAATTACCAATTTACCGACAAGACTTTGTCAGATGATTGGGACTACTACAGGCAACACTTCTTGAAAGAACCTACAATCTGGAAAGAGATTGGCTGGCAGAAGATGAAAACATCTCCTAACAGTGTTCTTATAGTTGATATGCCAACTGTCCAAACAACTGATAAGCCTGAGCCTTACTTTTACTGGCTTGATATTTGTCATGTTCTCGATTACAGTACCAAAGATGGTCACTCAATCGATTACATCATTTTTACGCAAGAAGGTGAGAAAATAGCAGTGATTGACGAATTGTCCTACCGCGTGTACGCGTTTAAAGATAATGAAGTCGGCGCACTACTCACCATCAATGCACACGAACTTGGTTATTGCCCAGCACGTTTCTTTTGGAGTCAGCAATTGACTGACGAGCAGAAGGAACTGAAGAAAAACCCGATAACAAAAGAATTGTCCAATCTTGATTGGTACTTATTCTTTTCAACAGGCAAGCAGTACTTAGACTTATATGCTCCATATCCTATTTATAGTGCATACGAAGTTGCTTGTGATTTTGAAAACAATGAGACTGGCGAGTACTGTGATGGTGGTTTTCTAAAGAATGCAGACAGCCATTATCAAGTATATCAAGATGGATCTTTGCACAAGTGTCCGGTTTGTTCAGACAAAAAGATTGCTGGTCCAGGTTCATTTATACAGATTCCAATTCCATCAGTTGAAGATAGCATTTCAGACTTAAAGAATCCAGTTCAAATCACTACGATTGATATCGATTCACTCGATTACAATGTTAAAGAGTGCGAACGGATTAAGCTGAACATCATTACGTCTATCATTGGTACGAATGGAAATGTTTCAGAAAAGGAAGCCATTAACACAACACAGGTTTCAGCCAATTTTGAAAGTAAGACTTCTGTACTCAACAACTTAAAGACCAACTTTGAGAGGGCGCAGAAATTCGTTGAAGATACTGTTTGCAAGTTGCGTTATGGCAAAGGATTTATTTCTTCAGCCATTAATTGGGGAACTGAGTTTTATGTTTATTCTGTTGAAGACTTGTACAAGAAGTACGAGATTGCAAAGAAGAATGGAACTAACCAGTCAGAACTTGATGCTATTTCGAAGCAAATACTTGAAGTAGAATACAAGAATAACCCAGTACAGTTACAAAGACTATTGCTAATGAAGCAGTTAGAACCGTACAGGCATTACACTTTAGATGAAGTGCTTTCGATGGCTGATAAAGGCTTCTTATCAAAAGAAGAGATACTGTTGAAGATTAATTTCAATTCATATATTGACAGGTTCGAACGTGAAAACACGAATCTTATCGAGTTCGGTTCATTCCTGCAATTAGACAAGAAGTTATTTATTGTTAAACAAACACTATTATTGTATGTCAGAGAAGAAAAGACTGACTCAGCCCCAGTTGACAAAACTGCAGGAGGAGCACAAAACGTTGCTTGAAAAGAAAGAAGCCGGTACGATTACCGATTCTGAACAAGCCCGTCTTGGCGAAGTTACAGGCATTATCATTGATGATGAAGAACTCGCTGAAGAACAGAAACAGGCTGCTGAAAAAGCACTTGCTGAAAAGCAACTGAAAAAAGCAGAAAAGAAGGGTTACGAAGTACCCGAAGGTGAAGAAGACTTTGTCCACGTTTCGCAGTGGAAAGGTGACCTTTTCGACCCAAAAACTGGCAAAGAAGTTGCATCCAAGACCATACAGAAGTATGATGCCAAGGAATTTGCAAACTTTGCAAAGTATTCAACATCGTTGGGCTACTCCTACGAAGTTCTGTACACACCAGCTAAAAAGTAAAAGTAAAATGGCAATTACAAAAGACCTTTTAGAAGCAAACCCGTCACTCAGTGTTTTGACTGACGAGCAGAAGAATGCAATCACTGTTTTGAGTGCAAACGACGAACAGACTGTTATCAATACCAAAATTGGAGAAGTCCATGGTAACTATGACGCAGACATTCTTGCTGTTACTGGTGAAAAGAAGAACAACGGCGAAAAGACCTACGACTTTATGAAACGCGTACTTGGTACGTATAAAACAAAAGTTGAAGGTTCAACAACAGAATTGGAAGCACTGAAAACCACTAAAAAGGACCTTGAAGAACAAATCAAGAAAGGTGCAACTGACCCGATCATTGTAAAGAAGCTCACTGATGCTGAACAGACAATTGCACAACTACAAGAGTCAATCAAGGTTGAACAAAAGAAGGTTACTGATTCTACAGCACAGTTCGAACAAACAAGCAAATCTCTGAGAGCAGAGTTTGCACTTGACCAAGCTGTTGGTAAACTGAAATTCAAAGCAGGCATACCTGATTCAGTAGCAAAAACTCTCGCAGATGTAGCCAAGAAAGAGATTTTGGCAAATGCAGTACCAGACTTCATTGAAAAAGCTGATGGAACCAAACAGTTAGTCTTCAGAGACGCGAATGGTGAAATCATCAAGAATAAAGAAAAACTGAGTGAACCATTCACAGCAGAAGACTTTGTTTTTGGACATACTTCATTGAAAGAAATAATTGACCTTGGTGGAAAAGGTGCCGGTAGCGGTACAGGACCTAAAGGTGGTGGTACAGGTGGAAGCGGAACTTCATTGGACTTGTCAGGTGTCAAAACACAGTCCGATGCAGACGAAGTCATCATCTCACATCTGTTGAAAAGTGGTCTTACTAAAGGCTCAGTTGAATTCCAAAAGAAGCAGACTGAAATTCGTACAGAGCTGAAAGTCGGCGAAATGCCGATGCGATAATCATAAAAACGTGCAAGGGTAACACGCAAACTAGTATTCACAAAAACAAATTTTATTTATCATGAGTTTAATCAACACCAGAATCCAGAACATTATCGCAAAAGGTAATCTGGACAAGTTTGAAAGAAGGCCTAGTGCCTACGGAGCCCTTGACACGTTCATGAAACAGACTGAAGACAGCACTGGGCTTATTACCCAGGACTTGAAAGAAAAAGCTTTAGCTGCTGTTAACACGACACTTGAAGTTCCGGTAATCGACTACGATGGCGATGTAACAATCGACAACGTTTTGTCTGCAACCATTGCCGACGACGAGAACGTTTCCCAGAAGATTCAGATTACTTTTGCCACTTACTCGTGGGGTTTCACTGTAGTTCCTTCGATGTTCATGAACAACGAAATCAAAATGCAGGAAGACTTCGCCGCCAAGTTCGAAAAGTATCTGTACAAATTCGCCGGAACGTTGGAAGGTGTCGCTGTAGCCGCTTTGTCTGCTGTAAAGACGCAAGTTTTGAAAGACCCGTTGGACTACACCTTCGCTGCCAACAAACTGAACGCCACTTGGCCTCAGCGTGAAACACTGATCGGTGACATCGACCCCATGATGTTTGCAAACGATTTCTTTGGCGATGTCGATGTTATTGGCAACACAGGTATCCAAAGCATCATCAACAAACTGGCTCAGTCAGGCGTGTACAACGACAAAAATCTGCGCATGGAATATGCAGGCAAAGAACTCCACTGGAGCAATTTGATTGCAAATGCCACTGGCAAGTTCGGTACAGGTTTTGCAGTACAAAAAGGCTCTTTGGGCATCTTGACCAAATTCGAGCGTGAAGCATTGCTGCGTACGAAGGCAAGAACCGGTCACGAATGGGACATTGAAACTCTGCCGATGCTGAACATGCCTGTTGGTACGTACTACTACGAAAGTGTAGGCGACTTCAGTGCAATCAACGGTGCTGCATCTTCAGACATGAAGCGTGTCATGAAAGAACATTACGGCTTTGCTGTACAGGTTGCTTTTGTAACTGCTTACAATTCTGCTCCAGCCACACTTCCTAGCCCTATCATTTCGTTTGATATTGCTAAGGCAGTGTAAACTAACAAACTTCCCTGCTGTGTTCTAATCATCAGTGTTTTTTGTTGCCAGGCGGCATCGAGTGCTTTGGCATTCGGTGCCGTTCTTTTTATATAATAATTTAGCTGTCAATGTATGTATAAAGCCTTTCCAAAATAGCAGAAAGTAGCCAAATTTAAGTTTTAACTATATTGACGATTAAATATATTAGTTTTTAAAATAATGCCAGAAAATAGCCTAAAATAACTTACTCATACTATTATGCTACGACAAGATACAATAATGCAAAACATGCTTCATTTAGTTGGTTTCCAAAAAGATACTGAAGATGAAGTTGTGATTGCCAACAGCTTACTTAGAAGCGATTCTGGCTTATATTTTCAGCAAGGCCATCCATTGATTACTCTGAAGAACCTTGCGAGTGTAGCTCCGCAATTCACATCTGAATATGGTGTGTACGATGATTTCGTTATTGATACAGAGTACAAAGCTGGTGAAAAGTGTATGTACGGTGCACCTAATAAGGTTACATACAGAGCATTGGTCGATGTAACTCAGATTACACCAGGTACTGAACAAGCTAAAGGTAAGTGGGAAGAATATTCCAAACTATCAGAATGGCTTGAAAATAAAGTGGCAAGCAGCACACTCAAAGCGCTGCAAATGTTTTTCACAGAAAAGATGTCAGCAGGCACGGCAAGAAGTCTGTTAGATGATAAAATATTGTATGATGGCACTGGTCGCTTAACTGACCTATCCAAAAATACTAACTCGCTTGTTGGGTTTGAGATAACTCAACCACGAAGTAAGAATGCAACAGTAAAGATAAATAAAATAGGATTGCAGTGTTTGCAACCAGGTACTATTGACATTTATATAATGCATAGTAGCCAAGACGAACCGATCAAAGTAATCCCATTTGTAAAAACAAAGTCAAACTCACTTGAGTGGGTAACAGTTGATGACTTGTATTTGCCAAGTGTAGGTGCACAATCAGATGGTGGCAGTTATTACATTTGCTACAGACAATCACAACTTATAAATGGTAATGCTGCAATTTACAAAAGTATGGACTGGAGTGCAGGCCCATGTCCAACTTGTTCAAGGCAAATGATTTCGTCATGGCAAACAATGTCCAAGTACGTGCAAGTTCAACCATTTAAAGTTCAAGACGAATGGACCGAACAAAGCAAAAAGATGTGGGACGTTGCAAACAATCAATATATGTATTCTGACAATTTTGGCATAAACTTAGATTTGTCAATCATGTGTGATTTTACAGATTTCTTTGTTGCTCATAAATATGAGTTTGAAACATTGATTTTGAAGCAATTCACGATTGACATGTTTAAAGAGTTCATATACAATCCAAATGCACGAGTTAATCGTAATTCTGTCATTGCAGCCAAAGGTGAGTTACAATACGAGCTTGAAGGTGATGCTGGTGGATTTGGTGGTAAAGCTCCATCAGGGTTGATGTATGAGTACAAGAAAACGCTCAAAGCATTAAAAGTCGATATGAATGGCATTGACAGATACTGTATGCCTTGTAAAAATAATGGTATTAAATATGGTACCATCTAATGGATGCATTTGATGAAAAAATAAAAGTGTTAGAAGAATTTCTTACGTTAGGTATAAAAATAACGTTAAGGAATACAGTCAATGAACATGAAGTTGAAATTGCCGAAATGAATTCGGTTAATCAGCTTAGTGAACTTGGAGTTGATAGATACGGAACTGATATATTCAGTAGAGTGCCATACAGTCGATTCACAATTGATTGGAAAAGAGAGCATGGACAACCATTTGACCATGTAACATTGAGGAACACAGGCTATTTTCACAGTACATTCTATGTAAATGCAAACAACGAGTCATTTGAAATTGGGGCGGCAGACTCTAAAGTCTATGACTTAGTAAGAAAATATGGAGAGGGTATACTTGGTTTAACGGTTGAAAACTTGAGTACACTTGTTTGGGAAATTCTTTATCCGAGTTTACTAACCAATTTAAAAAGTCAGTTATAATGAGAGTAGTTACACAACATAAAAGTGAAGAACCTGTCTTATTAGACAAGGTTATTGATGAGATAATTGACAATCAAAAAGCAAAATTAACTTGGATAAATAATGCGTTCAGGTTAGCATATACATTAGAGCATGAAGTCCAAGGAAAGAAATTCAGGTATCCAGCAGTTTATACGGAACGCAATAATTATTGTTCTGTTCTTCCTGATGATTCTCTTGGAAATTTCTCGTTCATTGAAAAGAAAGACCCAGAAACAGTAATTCAGCGCGCTGGATTTTATGATATATCAGTTGATGTAGACATAATTTTCTGGTTCAATTTGTCAAGTATATATGAAACTCATAAAGTAGTAATGCTTGAAAATGTAAAAGATGATGTATTAAAATTGTTCAACTCAAAGAGCCTATTCAAATCATCGAGTATAATCGTAAATAAGGTATACGTGAATGCAGAAAATATATTTGATGGATATGATTTAAAGCAAGTCGAAAATCAATTTCTTATGATGCCTTATACTGGTATTAAATTAAGCTGCACAATAAAGTACACATCACCATGCTAACAAAAGTAGTATTAATAGCACTGCTCGTTACATTTACAATAATTGTAGCAGAAAAGTTTGGTATAATAAGCTATCTACAGTCAAACTTAAAAAGTAATCTGTTGAATAAACTTGTTAACTGTTACTTCTGTTTATCATTTTGGGTAGCTATGGTTTATTGTGTTGTTTTATCAGTTGCATTAAATGACTGGACATTTTTATTAGTACCAATATTTTCTTCACCAATATCAAGGTTTATAGCATGATAGCATTGAAACTAAATAAGCACAAGGTAGTTGTATATGATAGTATAGAAGACTTACCAATTGTCAATTACCACAAATACAATAAGTTGATGCTTGTTGATAGTGGTATAGGTAGTGAGTTAAGTGACATTGACGCTCATATAACTAAGATTGCAAGTTTCATAAAAACAAATCCAAACTTAGCTGTTGCAGAGCTAACTAACCTGCAACAATCACTTTATTTCATCAATCAAAATATAAGCCCAAAGAATATCGCGTACATGGCCCTTATATCAGAAGTAGATGGAGATAAAGTAACAGACTTGTCAGATGATAATTTAATGAAAATATTTGGGCTATTGAATGAAGAAAAAATGTCTTTACTTGAAAAAGTGTTCAATGGTTTAAAAAAAAAAATAAACGACGAACTTGAACAGTACTTTCCTTTGATTGCAGATAATGTACTTATAAAAGAAGCATACGAGCTAATTAAAAGAAGAGCTAACATACAATTACATGGTATTATTACTGGAGAAGATATACAAAAAGAAATAGATGGTATAAATACAGAGATTTTAACAAAAGAAAAACCTAAGGCATTTAGTGGCAAAGAGAGTATTCTTATTAAGATTGATAAGAATTTTGACCAAACTTGCATGCTAATTTCGCAGAAACTAAATGCTAACGCTAAAGTGTTGACAGTCATGGAATACTACAATGCTGTAGAACTTATTAGTGATAAAAAATAAATGTTAAAATATGTTAATTTTACAATTAAGTAATAAATAATTTGTATATTTATATCAAATAAAGGCCATGCCTCCCGAACTAAACCCGATAAGATACGCAGACATTGTCAGACCAGACAGTTCTATTAAGGATGCCATTTCGCAGCTTAAGCAGTTAAAAGGCATCTATGAGGAAACACTGGCTTCAATCTCAAGTTCGGCCACATCTTTTCAAACAAAACTTAGACCTGTTAGTGTAGGTATTAGTGAACAAAGAGAGGTAATTAAAAATACAGCCGAAGCTACAGACAATTTATTCGCATCATACAAAGCAGTATCGCAAGAAGTAATTGATGTTGATGCAAAAATTAAAGTTCTTAGCTCAAGTTTGGATAATGTGACCAAACTGACTAAAGAACAGGCACTCGCACGTAAGTCATATTCTATCGCTGCACTCGCAGATGCTAAAGTTCAAACAGAAATTGCTAATAAAGACCTTCTAAATGCTAAAACCTCTACAGAAGCATCAAAACAACTAACATTAGAATTGAACCGTCAAGTTCAAGCTAAGAAGTTAGATGTAATGGCTTCTAAAGAAAGTGAAAGAGCTACTAAGCAAGAAGAAACTTCTAAGAGAAGTATTATAAAAACTATTAAAGAAAAGGTTGCACAATCTATTGAAGAGATTGTTATTGCAAAAGAAGCTAAACAAATTGCTGCTTTAAATGCTGTAGTAACCAATAATAATGCAGATTCTTATAACAGGTTATCAGCTCAGTACAATCTAAACAAAATCAACTTAAATAAGTATTCGCAAGAAGTTATTGCGAGTTCTAAATTTCTTAGCGCGCAACAGGAAGAGTCTAAACACCTCTACACTGAAATGAGTCGTTTGCAAGAAGTTACTGGTAAGCACACACTACAAGTTGGTAATTACAGACGCGCTTGGAATGGCTTAAGTGTAGCAACTTCACAAGTTGTAAGAGAATTACCGGCAGCAGCTATGGGAATGAATACATTCTTCTTAGCAATTTCCAACAACATTCCAATCTTGATGGATGAAATTCAAAATCTAAGACTGGAGAATAAAGCGCTTCAAGCTGAAGGCAAAGCTACTATAAGTGTTGGAAAGCAAATGTTAAAGTCATTACTCAGTTTCAATACAGTTATGGTAATATTGCTCACAGTATTTTCAATGTTTGGCACTAAAATTGTAGCTTGGATAGAAGACCTTATTAAAGGTGATGCTGCTATTAAGAAATTAACTGCCTCACAAATGGGTCTTTTAACTTCTACAGAAGCCATGCGTAAAGGCTTAAATGGTAGTGAGTATCAGAAAGCTGTAGAGGGTATTAATAAAATGTCTAGTGAACTTAAGAATGCTAAAGGTAATCATGATTTAGAAAGGCAAGCTGTAGATGATTATAATAAGTCGCTAGGTATAACATTTGGCAAAGCAAAAGATGTTGACGGAGCACTAAAGTTAATTAGAGACAATAAAGATGCATATATACAAGCTATGCAGGCTATGACATTTGCAAATGTATTCTTTGGTGTAAGTGCTGAAGACGCAGTCAAGCGAATGGATATAAACATGAAAAGTCAAAAAGAACTGTTAAAAGATGCTGGTAAAGATGCTGAAAGTTTGCAAGGCCAATACTATGATTTAGGAGAAAGAATTAGGATAGCTACTCTTAAAGGTAAGAAAGAAAATGATAATGTACTAGTTGGAGAAGATACATTTACTGTTCAGCAGTTGATTGACAACAGGCAAATGTTAGCCAAGCAGATTATTAAAATTGAAACAGATGAGCGTAGACGTCAAACAAGTATAGTTGATAAGCACAGTGAAGAAGCATTAAAAAAAGCAGTAGAGTACAACACAGATTACACAAAAATATTCAAAGATAATAAGTGGACAACTACAGAATCATATGCAACTGGTAAAACTCCAGAAGAGAAAGCTACTGAAGCCGCTGAAAAAGCTTTAAGAGAAAAGTTATCGGCAGCTAAAGCAAACATGCAAATACAAAAAGAGTATTCGGCTAGCATAAATGCGTTAGAAGAAGACTCGTTGTTGCAGCAGAAGATTACATTGAAAAATGCTCTTCAGGATGAAACTGATGAACTCATGGCAAAATATGTCTTAGATGCAAAACTCACTAAAGAAAGTAAAGCTCAAATAATTGATATTATTGTTAATAAGCACAAAGCATTCAATGTTGCTATTGCTGATATTGACCTAAAAGAGCAGCAAAGAAAGTTATCAACTGAGCAAGAAACATTAAATCTGCAACTTGATAAGTTAGTAGAAGGTACTAATGATTACTATGCAGTCAAAGCGCAACTTGTAGAAAATGCACGCAAGCAGGCACTTATTAAAAATAGACTTGCAATCACAGCAGAACGTCAAGATGAGAAAGTTATAAATGCTGCATATGATAAGCAGATGCTTGACTTAATGACTAGTAAAAGTGATGCACAATTTGAGCAATACCAGAAGTATCAAGAAAGTGAGTTCAATTTGCTAAGACGTACAGAAGAAGAAAAGACAAAATTCAAACTTCAACAAGAACGTGACAGATATGTACGCCTATTAGAACTTGCAAAAACTGGTGCAAAAGTATTATCACAAGTAGAAATAACTACTTACACGAACATGATTGCTGATATAAATAAGCAGTTAGCACAATTGAAGTCTGACAACTTTGATATTTACAAAATGCTTGGGTTAAAAGTAGATGATAATCAGAAAAAAGCGATATCACAATCAGTAAACATGGTTGTAGATAACCTCAAGAATATGTTCAGTGCAGAACAGGAACTTGCACAAAAAGCTGTAGATGTTGCAACAAATGCTACTGATGCAAAGAAAACAAGATTGCAAGAAGAAATTGAAGCACGTAATAATGGTTATGCAAGTAATGTAGCATTAGCTGAGAAAGAACTTGCATCATCTAAGAAAGCGCAAGAAAAGGCTTTAAGAGAACAACAAAAATATCAAAAGGCACAAGAAACAATAGATACAATAAGTCAAACGTCAAGTTTAATTACAGCTTCTGCAAGTCTATGGAAAGCAATGGCCCCACTTGGTGGACTTGGCATAGGCTTAGCTATTGCAGGTATAGCAACTATGTTTGGAACATTCATCGAAGCAAAAGCAAAAGCCAGTCAACTATCCAAGACTCAAACAAAAGTATATGGTGAAGGTGGTACTGAAATGCTCAACGGCGGAAGTCACCAATCAGGTCATGATATAGATTTGGGTACAACGTCTGATGGCAAAAACAGAAGAGCCGAAGGTGGAGAAATGCTTGCAATCATAAATAAGAGAAATACAAGAAAATACAGGTCAACTATACCGGCAATCATAGATTCGTTAAACAGAGGTAATTTTGAACAAAAGTTTGCTTTGACTTCTGGCAATACTACATATGTCGAGTCACACAATACAGACTTAAGAATACTGGAAACAGAAGTTCAAAGTATACGTAGACAAGGTGAACGTAAGTATATGTTTGATGCAAAAGGAAATGTTATAGAGGTATATAGAAATCTAACAAGACGGTACAAATGATTATTAAGTACAGATTCTCAATTAATGGTATATCAGTCCATCCTATATACAAGGATGACCTGACAAAAACCTATGAAAAAGAGTCTGACCAAGTTTTCTTTAGACAGTCTTTGTCAGGTGCAATGTCTCTTATAAATGAAGATTTCGATTGGATTGACTCACAACCGTTCAATACTGAGTTTATATTATTGACCGAAAAAAGTGATGATAATGGCTTAAATTGGTCAGGCTATGTAGTTAGCTCATTCTATAAAACAGATTGTAAGTGGGATAGTGATAATAAGAAAGTAGAGATAAAAGTAAATGTACACGACTCATATACAAATGTACTTGCAGGACTTGATAAAGAATATAATCTTATAAAATTAGCACCTGAAATTAAACCTTTAACAATTCAAAAAAGGCCATTACTTCAATATTATATACCTGGCCAAAGTTCATTGACGTGCTTTTTGTCTGGAATGTCATGGGAACAAGAAGTTAGTAACCCTGTAACTGACACAAATGCTTTAGCAAATTTCTCATTTTCATTGAGTTCGCATTTACAAAGAAGCTCAATATCAAAATCACCACAGAATCCACCTACACCCACTATAGATGACCAAGAGTTTGTAAATAAATTTACATTTACTAGGCAAAATGCATGTGAATGGACATCACAAAATGGAGATTATAAATTGAAGTATGAACCTTATTTTTCAGATTCAAATCATACTCTTTATACTTTCGGGTTATACTTAGTTTCTACGAATACTAAACTTTTTGGTTGTTCAGGCGATACAATATATGCTAACCCAATAGGGACGCAATTTGCTATGTCTGCTGTTGGTGGGAGTGGTGCTACAGGCCAATACTTGATGCAGAACTTTACAGTAAATGTATATTCAAGGTATTTGTTAGATGTTACTAGTATTGCTGGTCAAAATACAACTCCTATTCTTGCTGATGATATTGTACCGAATAACAGGAACTACAAATACATGATAGGATATGCTATCGATTTATGTAGAATATCAAATGAATTTCAGTCAGAACCAACTGAATATGGGTATGCTACAGAAGATGAATATTTTGTAAGACCTTACGACTCTCTATTTGGTAGACTATATTATCCACTTGCAAAATCAAGTTGGATTCTAAGTTCTTACTGGTTTAGATTTTTAGATTTTGACGAGTTATTAGAAGAAGAAGGTCGTAAAGCATATATGTTAAAAGACACATTTCCAATACATTCAGTTATATCTGTTTTGTTAAATGAACTTGCACCAGATGTATTACATGAAGGTACAAGCGAGTATTCGCAATTCTTATATGGTGAAACTAATCCTATTTCAAACTGGCCATTTAGGCTGTTTATAAGTCCAAAATCTAATGTTACAAAAGGTGAGTATGACCAACCAGCAAGAAAAGCTCCAATAACACTCGGTCAAGTACTAGATATGTTATCAGCAACATTAAAATGCAAATGGTTCATTGAAGATAGCAAATTGAAGATTGAACATATTTCCTATTTCAGAAATGGAAATTCATATACAGAAGAACAGTCATGTGATTATGATTTAACTGAGTTGTATAACAGAAAAGTAAAAAAGAATTGGAATTACAAAACTAGTACCTGGGAATTTAATAAAAGTGAAATACCTGAAAGAATAGAGTTTTCATGGATGGACGAAGTTACAGATGCTTTCGCTGGTTATCCAATTGACATCATAAGTAAGTATGTAACAAGAGGAAATGTGCAAAGTGTTACTGTTACACAATTCACACCTGATATAGACTACATGCTTCTTAACCCTGAAAGCATAAACAATGACGGGTTTGCATTATTCGCTGCTACAGAGGTAACGCCACTTTCAGGCCAGTACGAATTGCCATTTATAACTAAACAGGTAGAAGAGCATAAATTTATAATGCAAAACGGGATATTAAGTTGGATATACTTGCAACCGACATTTTATATGCATGACTTGCCAGCTAAAGAAGTTAAGGTTAACAAGGTAAATGAAAATGCATATGGCATTTCACGTAACAAACAGCAGTCTATATCATTACCAAGCAACGATGATTTAGACGTTATGTCATTAATTAAAACAGATTTTGGGAATGGCCAAATTGAGAAGTTGCAAGTTAATTTGTCAAGTAGAATGAATGAAATAACTCTCGTGTATGATACAGAATAATAACCTCAGCATACTTCCATGGTACCCAAATGTATCATTTCAGAATCATAGGAAGAGTTATTCGTATGGAGAAGTATTTCAATTACTTTCGCCTGACCGTAAGCTATTACCTTTTCAGATAGTACGACCAACACGTGAAAATGAAATAACTGATGTACATCTATATAACTTAGATGGTACATTATTCATGAATATAACTGATGCCATCAAAAGTACAGGTTTAAGCATAATAAGGTGTATAAGTAAAGGATATGATATAATCAAGTATCCTGGTATACTGAGAATGGCTATCAATATGCCAGAAGGTTCATATTATGCATTAATTTGTGATGGCGCAGAAAATTGGTTTAGTGAGGTGTTTACTTGCAAACATGACTTATCTGGTGCATTAAAAATTGAATTTTGGGATTTTGATAACTTTGAGTATGATGGCGGAGAAATTGATTATACATCATTGTACCGTAATACTGTGTATTTGCAAACAGAAGTTGGACGACCAGATTATAACTTCGATGAAACTGGTGAAAAGAGAGATGGCTTATTCTTTGTAGAAAAACAAATAAGCGAAAAAGTATACAAGTTTACATTCTTAGTGCCAGAGTATTTATGTGATGCAATGAGAATAATAAGAATGCATGACTATATACAAATAACTAGTAAAGGTGTGGCTTATACTCCAGATTCATTTTTGATAACTCCTAAATGGCAAGATGGTGGGTATATTGCATCTGTTGACTGCGAATTTGAATGTGCTACTATTATAAAGAAGATAGGTCGTGCTGTAGTTCAACCAACACCGATTGGTTCATTCAATAATGATTATAATGAAAGTTTCGAACAATAACAACTGAATATATGAGCTGGTCAGTATTAAAAGATGCAGTAAATGCAATAATAAAAGAAAATGGTTCTGGTGAAATAACTGGTACTTTACTTCAACAGGTATTAGGCAATATAATTGACACACTAGGCAAGAATAGGACTTTCGCTGGGTTTGCGACTACATCAACAAATCCAGGAATACAGGATGAAAATATATTTTATATGGCCACTAGCATAGGGCTATACCCAAATTTTAGTGGTATAGAAATATTACGTAAAGGCTTGTATACAATATCATATTCTGAAGGTACCTGGATAATGTCAAAACTATTTGATGATATCGACTTGCAAGGTATTAAAGGGGATACTGGCTTATCTGCATATGAGTCTTATGTAGCAACTACTGAGGATGAACCTATGCTGGCTGAACAGGAATGGTCTAATCCTATAAAAGGTGATGACGGACTATCAGCATATCAATCATATCTTGATACAACTGATGATGAGCCAGTAATGACTGAGAAAGAATGGGCAAATCAAACAGGAAATATAAAGGATATACTAGATATACTAAATGGTGATTTAGAAGGGGATATACAGGAAATAATTGATAATATGGAAGGTATATGAGCTACAATGAGAGTTTAGGAGATATAAACAACTTCGTAACATATGTTAAAAGTTGTAAAAATAATATTGCTAGTGCACTTATTGAGAAAGGTGTAGGTGTATATGAAGGTGATAAACTTGATACTTTTGCAAGTAAAGTGTTAAGTATAACAGGTGGCAGTACAGAAACGATATTCCTAGTTGTTTATAAAGACTATGACGATACAATTTTAAAGTCTCAACATGTGTTATTAAATGGAGATGTACTACCACCTACAGAGCCATCAAGAGAAATGTACAAATTTACAGGTTGGGACAACTCATCATTGAATGTGCAAAGTGACATTATGATAACAGCCCAATATGTATATGCCCCGAATGCAGTAAAATTCCTAGACTTTACTGGCAAAGTAATAGATTTGCAATATGTTGAAACAGGTCAAGATGCAGTTACGCCATTAGTAGAATGGGAGAATTTAGTTTTAAATTCATGGAGCGATTACACTAATATACAAGGGTGTAGAGTAATATTTCCTAGTGTAAGCCCATCATTTAATAAGTCTATTGTAAAAATTGTAATTGATAGTAGTACTGGGTTATCTCCTACATTTTATTACTGGTCAGCTACTGGCAGTGTAACTATAGACTTTGGTGATGGCAGCAATGTAATAGATAATAATCATGGTGATAGAAATGCCTCACATACATACACTTCATATGGCACATATATTGTAACATTTAATACCACAGGTGAGGCTGTATTAGGTAAATCAGCAACATACCCAGGTCCACTTTTAAGTAGCAACTATAAACAAGCAATCCGCTCATGCTATTGTGGTTCTTTACCTATTACACAGTACACATTATTAGATGGTATAAATGTTGATGGTATATTATTAAAAGATACTGTTACACATTTAAGTAATAACAGTCTACAAGGGTGTACGTCATTAGAAAGTATAATCTTAAATAGTGGTATCACTTCTATAGAGCCATATGCATTGCAAGGGTGCTCATCATTGAAGTCTTTGATTCTAAGATGCTTATCAAAGGTAACGCTTTCTAACGTTAATGCAATTGATGGAGTTCATGTTGACTTTAAAATATATGTACCTGATACACTAGTAGATACATATAAAGTTGACCCAACTTGGTCGGTATTCTCGAATAAAATATATTCAATACTAGAAATTCAGTAATATGACTATAAGAAGTGCTAAACAGGTAATGCAGAATATGCTCGATAATGTAGATGCTATTATAGCAGCTATATCTAGTCTTGGTGTAAGCATTGATAGTGATTCAAATTTTCCGCAAATTATATCAAAAATACAAAGTATAGCCATAGGTATACCAGAAAATACAATAAATGGTATTCTTGATATAATAAATGGTGAGGTTATAAATGGAAACTATATAAATAAATCAACGGCTATATCTGATTCAAAAGAGAGTATACGGCAAGCTATTATTGCCAAAGGTGTAGAAATTCTAGAATCAGACCCATTCTCTATCTATGATGAGGCTATAGGAATGATAGATACAGGTATCTCAGAGTCTACAATCGATACTATTTTAGATGGTATAAATGGTGAATCTGTAGCTGGTGGCTATGTTGAGAAATCAGATGCAATCAGTAGTTCAAAAGAGGATATAAGACAATCAATAATTTCAAAAGGCGGAACGTTAGATTCTAGTGTGCCATTAAAAGATTATAATGACGCTATTGATGCCATACCCTTAGGAGTTCCAGAAGCATCTATAGAAGTAGCTATTAACGATGTCAATGGAGAAGTAATTAGTGGAAATTGGGAAGCTAAAATAGCATCAACATCCAGCTCAAAAGAATCTACAAGACAAGCTATTATCGCCAAGGGTGTTGCAGTAGCAGTTAATGTTCCCTTAAGTGGATACCCTGCAAAAGTTGCTGCTATTGCTCAAGGTATTCCAACTGTTACAGTTGAAGGATTATTGGATACTATCAACGGGGAAGTTATAAGTGGCAACTACAATGCTAAAAATACAGTTACTCTTGCTTCAAAAGAAGCTACAAGGCAAGCTATTATTGCCAAGGGGGTTAACGTTCCTGTAGGAACAGCATTGAGTGGTTATCCAGCTAAGATTGCAGCCATTACTCCATCCTATGTGACCCCACGAAAGGTTGAAACCGTAGATTGGGATGGAGTAATTCTGAAATCAGAAGTGGTTGAAAATGGGACAAATGCAACTGCACCTTCAGGATTTGTAGTTGGGAGTGCACACCCCACAGAGTCAAGGTTGATATTCAGAGGCTGGAATGGTTCTTATTCTAACATTACAGAGGATACAACAATACAACCAACTTATACTACAGACTCAGGAAAGACCTACATATTTGTTAATGTAAATTCAGGAACTGCTATTTACTCATCATTCAGAATACAAAAGAATTATGCGGATGCGGTGACGTTTTCTTGGAACGACGGAACAGCAGATACTGTAATAACGACAACTGGTTCTATTATAGTGCCTAGCCACTTTTGGTCAACCCCTGGGATAAAAGTAGTTACCATGACTGTTGCTGCAGGTAGAACTGTTGGATTGGGAATAGGGAATTCAACTAATCCATTTATGGTGAGTGAGCCGACATCTTTGATAGGAATAATAATAGGAAGCTCTTGCACTTTAGGGGGATATTGTTTTAATAATTGCTGGGCCTTAAAGAAAGTTGTAATATCAGAAGGTATAACTCAGCTAGGTTCCTATTCATTCAATGAATGTGAAACGCTTGATAATTTGGCCATTCCAAATAGCATAACATCTTTACAAGGAAATGTATTTCCATATTGTTATTCTCTTAAATACATGGTGGTACCTGCATCAGTTACCACATTTCCTGCAAACTTTAATTCTTCTTGTTTAAGCTTGCAATACATCAAAGTAATGAATGATTCATGGACTCCAACGACAAACTATATCTTCAATACATTATCATCTTTAAGAAAATTGAGGCTACCATTTTCTGCGATGTTGACTATAACGCAAAGTATGTTTTACGGATGTAGAGCTTTGAAAGGAGATTATGTATTTCCAAACGTCACCGACATTCAAAGTCAGGCCTTTTACCAAGCTTCGGGGTTAACATCTTTGGAATTTGGAGCAGGGCTACTTACAATCGGTTCAACTGCATTTGCATACGCTACAGGACTTGATTACATAATCTTTAGAAGTATAACCCCACCTACTTTAGGGCTTACAGCACTTTCCTCAGTTTCAAAGATAATAAAAATATATGTTCCTGATTCTTCAGTTGCGACATACAAAGCTGCTACTAATTGGACATCCTACTCAGATTTAATTTATCCTTTAAGTTCAAAACCATGACAATAAAAGCAACAGAGGGTAAAACCTTCAAAAGAATCCATGATGGATTCATTATGGGAAGTGAGATAGCACTTGGTATTGATTATTCAACAGGAACTCCTAGAGAAGACAAGCCTGAGTACTATGAAGAGGCAGAAGAAATTAAAAGTGTAAACAAATAATAACATGAATACTGAAATGGAGCGAATTTTTGTAGTACTTTGGATGACCTTTGGTTTATACATCATGGTCCTTGTGATGATTTTAACAGACCTTTGGTCAGGTGTACGTAAAGCTAAAAAGAAGAACATCATTCGTTCTTCATACGGATTTCGTAGGACGGTAGACAAAGTTGCAAAGTACTACAACACTTTAATAGCATTATCAGTGATTGATGCTATGCAAATGGCTGGCGTATGGTATCTGGGCAAGTACTATGGATATAATATACCACTTATACCAATTATCACAATGCTTGGTTCTATAGGTATAGGACTAATAGAATTGAAGTCAATATTTGAGAAAGCTGAAGATAAGGTTGAATATGACCGGCTACTACACCTAACAGGCAAGATTATTGCTAACAAAGAAGACCTTGGTGAAGTTGCAAAGGTCATTGTAGACTATATGGATGACAAGACAAATAGTGTAGGATGCAAATATGAAGTTATGAATGACAGCAAATGTGGTAGTATAAAACAAAAAGAATAATGGAAAAGTTCAGTGTTATAAAACATTATGAGAGTCTTCATGATGGCGATTTGAAGGCTATTGGTCTTCAACCTAAAATGGACCCTGCTGGTATTTGGACAGAAGGTTGGGGACATGCAATGGTAAACTCAAAAGGTAAGTTCATTATTGGTCCAAAGTATAAAGCAATCGCGTATGCAACCTCAAGAATAACAACAATTGAGCAAGCGCAAAAGCAATTAGAATTAGACGTAAGGTCTGTTAATCTTCTTATTGCACGCAAAATTGCAGTTAAGCTTACTGACTATCAGTTAGAGGCGCTACAAGCTTTCTATTTTAATTGTGGTTACTCAGAAACTTTGACTGCACTCATAAACGCAAAGTCTGCTGAACTATACAAATGGTGGACAACACATTATATAACTGGCCAAGGAAGCAAAATACCACTTGACGGTTTAGTCTACCGAAGAAAGACAGAAGCAACACTATTTACAACAGGAGTACTTAAATTTTTTAATGTATGAAGAAAACAAAAAAGAATTGGTTCCAGAGATTATTCTCGCCAACGCCAAAAGAATGGAAAAAGATTCGTAACCAGTGGGGCAATCTTGCTGGAGCTGTAACGGCCGGGTGGGTAACACTTGGTACACTTGGTTTTAAAGTACCACTCGCAGTTGAGATTTGTGCTGGTCTCATAATTGCGGTATCTACAGCAATTGTAACTTATGCTCAAAGTCACGAACAAAATAAATCCAAAAACAATGAAAAAAATTAATTCTGTTAGTATTCACTTTGTACGTAACGAGTATGAATACAATAAGTACTTGTCAGATTCATACAAAGATGAGTTTGAATTTGCTGATGTTGAAGATAAACTTCCTTTAGTAGTCATTGATGCAGAGCGTCAAGACTTTGGTACTGTCGCGCTATTGTGTTACATTTCATTCTCTCCAGAAGTTGACATGACTGATTTTGTTGATACTGACGATCTGATTGTAAGTGTTGACAAGCATTCAGTAAGTGCTAACTTTGCCAACTTGAGTCAAGTTGTATTTTCAGTTCCTGACGAACTTGGACTTGACACTACAGAAACAATGGTAGTCACGCTGACTGACCCTGATTCAGATGAAACAGTTAGTTCTACAGCAGTAGCATACACCGTTAAAGAACTTATGGAAAAGATTGAAAACGAAGTTTCTGAACAGGGCAGTGCAGTAGGTGAGATATTACTTGAAGTAATAATACTTTTGCAAAAAGTTGCTACATCTGATACATATACAACTCTTGCTGATTTCGAAATACTAGGAGAGTTTGTACATCAATTGGATGAACGTGTACAAGCTCTTGAAAGTCCAGTTTAAAACAGCAAATATGCAGTCTGCTTAATAATATGAGTAGACTGCATATTTCGTTTATTGTTGGTCAATATTTATATATATAAAGCCTATCCATAATAGCAGAAAGTAGCCAAATTTAAGTTTAGGCCATAAACCTTTATAAATATATTACTTTTTATTAAAATGTCATAAAATAGCCTAAAACGACCTACTCATGTTCAAGTATATTAAAAACAACATCTGGCAATTACTATTTTGCCTTATCTTAGGGTTAGTTATAAGTTTCTTCATTGGTCGATCAGAAGTCAAGCCAAGTGTAAAGGTTGTGTACAAACATGGTAAAACTGTACGTGACACTATTTATTCAGAAAAACTGGTCCCATACAAAGTAGAGGTACCTGCAAATCCAATACTCCCACTAACGCCTGACACAGTTAAGTTACCAGGTGGTGTAGAGTATATAACATTGAAGGTTGATACAGCAAAAATAATTGCTAATTATATAAAAGAAAACAAGTATAAGAGTTTAATGTTTGATAACAAAAATGGCAGACTTGTAGTTGATGCAAAAGTGCAGTACAATGAATTAAAAGGAATGAGCTATGAGTTTACTCCAATTGAGAAAGAAACAACAATAACCAAAGTGCCTGCCTTCATACCATTCATTTCAGCTGGATACAATACACTCAACTATGCAAACATAGGCTGTGGCATATTCTATCATAACTTAGGTCTAGAGTACAATTACAATATAGATTTGCATGCATCTTCATATCATCAATTTGGACTTAAATATAAGTTCTAATAAACAAGAGTAAACAATTGAAACAATTCTTTGTTTACATGTAAGTGCAACTAAATCAATACTTTAAAAGCAAATAAACAAAATAAACAATAAAGCATATAAACTTTCTACTTATAAAATAAATAGTTAAATAGTAATAATTAATTATCGCATAGTAAGTTGGAAATTGTTGTTTATATAGTTTATTGTTTATCTCTGTTTATGCAAATAGTCAAGTGTTAACAAAATTATTTTTAGTTAAATAATGTTAATTGTTTTTTACTTTTAAAATTTATTTTTATATTTGCATAACAAAATTCAAACAGACAATGGCACACATCGATTTAAGTCTAATTGTAGAGGAATTTAATCTTGACCTCAATGCAATGTGTAAAGTATTATTTCCTGATAATAAATTCCCAAGACCAGCTTTGGACAGGATATTGAAAGGTCAAACTAAACTTGACTCTGACCAATTGAATGTGCTTGCTGATTACTTGTCAATCAACACTCAGGACCTATACATGAATAAAGGTTGGAGAGGTGCATCGATTAAAAATAATGTACTCATAATGACACGTGGCGCTTTTACAGCCAAGTTCAATATTGAGTCATTCAAAACAACTCTCACTTTCAATGACGAACTTGTAGATGATATTCTTATTAGTGCAAAGATGATTTCACTAAATGAGTACATTTTAGAGTTAGACAAACAAATCGCAAGATTTCTAAACAAATAATTTTAAAGGCAACAAAATTATGATTACTACACACACCTTTCAGATTGACACGACCAACCCGCTTCATGTGCTAGCACTACTTGACTTCATGGCAAGAATTGCTTTTGCAAAAGAAGAAGGTGACCATGTCGATTTATCTTCAATTATCAAAAAGTCTGTTACAGAAAGTGTGACAGAAACTAAGCAAACGCCAACTGAGAAAGTAGTTGAAACTAAAAAGACAGTTGAGAAAGTTGCTGAAAAGCCAGTTGACAAACCTGCTGAAAAGGAGCACGATGGAATGAAGATTTCAGAAGTACGTGCTATGCTACAAGAGAAAGTTAGCATTGACAATAATCGTGAAAAGATTTTTGACAAACTGCGTGAATTAAATGCAGAGAGCATAACAACGCTTGAACCAAAACATTACAAAGCTATTTACGATTACATGGCAACTTTGTAATATGGTAAAGAATGTAATCAACCATGAAGAACGAGAGCACTCAATGCTTTCATGTTCTGGCTCATCACGCTGGTGGAACTGCACTCCAAGTGCTAAACTAGAAGCTGAATATGGTGAGTTCTCTACGAGTGACTTCGCACTAGAAGGAACTCTTGCACACGAACTAGGTCAAGCGTACCTTCAGTATGATGTACTTGGTGAAACAACGAAAGATGTATTTGACCAACAGATTGATGCAATCATTAATCACAGGTTATTTTCAGACGAAATGTTTGAAGAAGTACCGAAGTACGTTGAATACTGTGAACAACAGTTTAATGAAGCAAAGGCTAAGACGCAAGGTGCCGTCATGCTTGTTGAGCAATCAGTAAAATTGACTGGATACGTACCTGGAGGTAAAGGTTCAATTGACTGCACAATTATTGCAGACGAGACAATTGAAATTATAGATTTGAAGTACGGTAAAGGTGTCTCTGTAAGTGCTGAAAAGAACAAGCAGTTGATGTTATATGCCTTGGGTGTTATGCTTAAGTACGACCTTGCATACGACTTCACTCAGATTGTAATGACAATTGTGCAACCACGACGCAACAACATTTCTTCATTCACGATGACCAAAGCTGACTTGTATGCATGGGCAAATGACGAACTGAAGGAACGTGCGATGATTGCCTTTGAAGGTAAAGGTGATTTAGTTGTTGGTGAATGGTGTAAATTCTGTAATGTAAAGAGCCGTTGTACTCAAATATACAAGCATAATATTGAACTTGCAAAGGATGACTTCAGGGAACCAAGTCTCTTGACTGATGATGAGATTTCTGACATTCTTTTGCAGGTCAATATGTTGATTGAATGGGGCAATTCTGTTAAAGATTATGCACTCAGTCTAGCCATCAACAATGGCAAAAAGTGGCCAGGATTTAAACTGGTAGAAGGCACTAGCAGACGCAAGTTTGCCAATGAAGAGAAAGTAGCAGAAATACTACTCTCACAAAAAGATTTGTCAGCTGATGATGTTTACCAAACTAAGTTGCAAGGCATAACCAATATTCAGAAAGTGCTTGGTAAAAAGCGTTTTGAGTCTTTGCTTAGCAATTACATTATTAAACCATCAGGCAAACCAACTCTTGTTGACCTTACTGATAAACGCCCTGAATTGGGTATCTCTCAAGCTCAGCGTGATTTCGCTGATGAAGATTAATTCTCTTTCTATCTATAAACATCAAATTTTTATTTGTTATGGCAACTGAAATTACAACAAAGATTACAACTGGAGAAGTCACATTCTGTTATGTGAACCTTCTCAAACCGACAGCAATGAAGGAAGGTGATGCACTGAAGTACAATGTAGCAATCGTTATTCCAAAGTCCGACACCAAAACCATTGACAAAATCAAAGCAGCGATTCAAGCAGCAACTGATGCTGGCATTGCTACTCTTGGTGGTAAAGTACCTGCAAAACTTGCAATTCCTTTGCGTGATGGTGACACTGACCGTCCAGACGATGCAGCATTCGCTGGTTGTGTGTTCGTCAATGCAAAAAGTACCAACCCTCCTGGTATTGTTGATGCAAACCTCGAACCAATCATTGACCCGAATGAAATTTACTCTGGCATGATTGGCCGCGCTTCAATCAATTTCTACGCATACAACCAAGCAGGTAGCAAAGGTATTGCTGCTGGTTTGAACAACGTGCAAAAACTCAAAGCTGGTACACGCCTTTCCGGTGGTTCTACACCTGAAGACGACTTCTCCGATCCGTTGATGTAAATCAAATGGCTGTGCTGATTAAATGTTAAGCAATCAAGCACAAAGTGGAATAGCATAAGGATGCAGATTCGTGCAGGAGGTAAGCTTTTTTACAAATAGCGCTTCACTGGTGTAGTCACCATAACACACGAATTACAATGCAAGGTTCGAGTCCTTGCTCCACTGCAACTGACAAATTAAATACTGTATGATTAAGCGAGTATATTTAGATATAGAAACCTTTTCTTCAGTTGACTTAAAAACATCAGGACTTTATAAATATGTCGAGTCACCAGACTTTGAGGTACTAATACTATCTTATGCATTCGACAATAGTCCAGTAGTTTGTGTTGACTTAGCCTTAGGAGAAGAAATACCGGAAGAACTTGAAGAAGCATTCTTCGATGATACAATCGAGAAATGGGCGCACAATGCCACATTTGAACGTGTATCTCTTAGGAAAATAGGCTACGACATTTCTATTGACCAATGGCGCTGTTCAATGATTAAAGCTGCAAGTTGTGGCTTACCATTCGGACTAGACCAAGTTTCTAAAGCATTAGATTTGAAGAACAAGAAACTTGATACTGGTAAAAATCTAATACGTTTCTTTTCAATGCCTTGTAAGCCCACTATCTCAAATAGAAAGCGTACACGTAATTATCCGATGGATGATTTGGGTAAATGGCAAATGTATAAAGACTATAACATGGTCGACGTTGAAGCAGAAAGAGAAATAATCTTGATGCTTGACAAATTTGAAATATCAGAATTTGATAAAGAACTCTATATACTTGACCAAGAAATCAATGACAGAGGCATTCTAGTTGACATGCAAATGGCAAAGAATGCTACCATGATTGATGAATGGTTTATTGAAAAGACTTCAGACACTGTAAGACAAATAACGCACTTAAGCAACCCTAACAGTCCAGCTCAACTCAAGACGTGGTTAACTAAAGCCATGGGAAAAGACATATCAACATTGGCAAAAGCAGAGATACCAAAACTGATTGAGGAATGTGAGCATGAGAATGTTAGGGTTGTTTTGTTAGCTCGTCAGATGATGAGTAAGTCATCAGTAAAGAAATATGCTGCAATGCTGAACTGCGCTGGTAGAGACCACAGAACGCGTGGTTTATTCCAATTCTATGGTGCAAATAGAACTGGACGATGGGCAGGACGGTTAGTCCAATTGCAAAACCTTTCTAAGAACCATTTCGAAGACCATGATGACTTACTGATGGCACGCAATGCTGTTAAAAACAATAATGGCCCATTGCTTGAAATGTTATTTGATGATGTATCAGATACTTTATCACAACTAGTAAGAACTACTTTTATAGCAAAAGAAGGTCATACATTTATGGTTGCCGACTTTAATGCTATTGAAGCTCGTGTACTTTCTTGGTTAGCCGATGAAAAATGGAGAATGGAAGTATTTGCTACTCATGGTAAAATATATGAAGCATCTGCATCTATAATGTTTAATGTGCCAATAGAGTTAGTTACTAAAGATTCTGAGTATAGAATGAGAGGTAAGAATGCTGAGTTGGCACTTGGGTATCAAGGTGCTCTAGGTGCAATGCAACGTATGGGTGGTGAAAAGATGGGGTTATCTGAAGCTGAAATGTGGCATATAGTAAAACTGTGGCGTAAAAATAATCCAAAGATTGTTGAATTATGGGCTGACTTAGACGAATGTTCTGTTGAATGTGTAAAATACAGGAAAACTGTAGTTAGTCCATTTAGGCAAATTAAGTTTACAATGCAGGATAACTGCATGATTATTACACTTCCTAGTGGGCATAACCTTTATTACTGGAATGCGAAAGTAATCACAAATGATAAAGGAACTCCATGTGTAAGCTACGAAGGTATTAATCAAGAAACAAAATTCTGGGGTAGAGTAGACACTTACGGTGGTAAGTTAACTGAAAATATAGTTCAAGCAATTTCACGTGACATTCTCGGACAATCAATGTTGAATTTAAGAGCAAAAGGTTTTAACACAGTAATGCATGTACATGATGAAGCAATAACGGAAGTACCTACAGAAGGAATTGACACAAAAGTCAAACTTCAGGAAATGTGTGATATTATGGGAGAAGACTTATCTTGGGCACCAGGATTAGTTCTTAAAGCTTCCGGTTATGTAACTGACTTTTATCTTAAAGACTAATATGGATTTTGATGGTGCCATACACATTGCTACTGGACTCAGTGCAAAGACAAAAACGTGGAAGAATGAACGTATATTCTGGAGTAGTTTAGCAACTAGACTATGCACAGAATATAAGACTTCTGAAACATATAAGCAATTCATAGATGCTTCAAAAGAAGACCAAACTAAAATCAAAGATGTTGGTGGGTATGTAGGTGGTTTTATACGTAATGGAAGACGTAACCCACAAAACATTGCATCACGTCAATTAATAACTCTAGACATTGACTTTGGGGATATTGATTTATGGTCTAACTTCTGTGACAAATTCAATAATGCTGCTGTAATACATGGCACGCACAAATATACAGAAGAAACTCCACGATATAGACTTGTAATGCCTATTAGTCGTGAAGTCTCTTCAGAAGAGTATATGGCTATATCTCGTTGGGTAGCTGGTCAAATAGGAATTGACCTATTCGACAACACAACATTTGAGGTCAATAGACTAATGTTCTGGCCATCAACTCCAATTGATATTGACTATTATTCTGACATGCAAGACGGTCCCTGGATTGATGCTGACGACGTTCTTGCTATGTATGAAGATTGGCATGATACTTCAAAATGGCCAACTGCAGAAGTTGCTGACAAGAATGTAAAGGAAAACATTGATAAGCAAGAAGACCCACGTGAGAAGAAAGGTGTAATTGGAATGTTCTGCCGTACTTATGGCATTAAAGATGCAATTGAAACATTCCTTAATGAAGTATACGTTTTCAATACAGAAGATAGGTACACGTACACGAAAGGTTCAACAGCTGGTGGCCTTATAATCTATGACGATACATTTGCATATTCCCATCATGGCACAGACCCTTGTTGCAACAGAACTTCAAATGCTTTTGATTTAGTTCGTATTCACAAATATGGTTACTTAGACTCTGGAACTGAAAAGAAGGATACAGACAAAAAGAGTTTTAAGCGCATGGAAGAACTTGTGCTTAAAGATGATAATGTCAAGTTGTTGATTGCAAATGAGAAGTTAAATGCAAGTGAGTATGACACAAAATTCACAGCAGAAGATACTTGGATTACTGATTTAAAGCTCGATACACGTGGCACATACTTAAGCACAGCCCCAAATATCAACTTAATTGTTCAGAACGATACAAATCTAAAAGATTCACTCAAATATAATAGATTTGATAACAAGAGGTATATAACAAAATCTATGCCTTGGCGTATAATTAGTACTCCTGAACCACTTCGTGATGTTGATTATTCAGGTATACGTAACTATGTAGAGTCTGTGTATGAAATATCTGCAAGTTCAAAGATTGATGACTCATTAGCACTTGAGTTTGAACGCAATGCATTTCACCCAATTGTAGACTTCTTAGACTCTTTAACTTGGGACAAAGTCTCTAGAATAGATAACTTACTTGTAGACTACTTTGGTGCACCTAAAAATGTGTATACAGCAGAAGCAATTAGGAAGCCTCTATGTGCAGCTGTTGCACGTGTATATGCTCCTGGCACTAAATTTGACTTAGTGTTAACTTTGGTTGGTGGTCAAGGTACAGGTAAATCTACATTCGTTAAGAAGTTAGGCAAACAGTGGTTTTCAGATACATTCTTGACAGTACAAGGTAAAGAAGCTTTTGAACAAATACAAGGCGCTTGGTTGATTGAAATGGCTGAACTTTCTGGATTACGCAAAGCTGAAACAGAAACTATCAAACAGTTCATAACTAAATGTGAAGATATGTATCGTCCTGCTTATGGACGTACAGTTGAAACATATAAACGTCAATGTGTTTTCTTTGGTACTACAAATAGTGCAGACTTCCTTAATGACCCGTCAGGTAACAGACGTTTTATTCCTATTGACGTATGCTTGAATAAAGCTACTAAAGATATATGGGAAGACCTATCAACTGCAGAAATTGACCAAATATGGGCTGAAGCTGTACACTATTACAAATTAGGCGAATTACTGTACATGAGCAAAGAAGCTGAAGAGTTTGCACGTACTGAACAGCATAAGCACAGTGCAATGGATGAACGCAAAGGCATTGTAGAAGACTATCTAAATAAATTACTTCCAAGTGATTGGAGTGATAAAGATTTGGATGACCGTAGACGCGCACTTACTGACCCGCTAACCGAGCAAAAGATAAAAAGGATGCATGTTTGTATAGCTGAAATCTGGTGTGAATGTCTAGGAAAGCCAAAAGAAGAAATGAGTCGCTATAACACACGAGAAATAAATGACATAATGAAAACAATGCATACTTGGGAGTATAATAACTCAACTAAGAATTTTGGGTTTTATGGCAAACAGAAATTTTATTCAAGACGAATTGATTAAACTTAGTAGTTAAAGCCTTTCCGGAATAGTAGAAAGTAGCCAAATTTAAGTTTAAACCATAAACCTTTACAATTATATTACTTTTAATTAAAATGTCCTAAAATAGCCTATTTGAACCTACACTTATTTTAAACAGCAACAAAACATGGAATTGATTAAACCTAATTACGAAATCCTATCACCAATTGATGGTGCTGCCATTCTGAAGTCTCTGGAAATGGCTGGAAGAGTTTGTTACAAAAGTGAAGAAAAGATTACTCCAGAAAGTGCGAGTAAGTTTGTTCACATGCTAATCAACAAAGGGCATGAAAGTGTTCTTGAACATGAGAAAATCTCTGTGAGGTTTATTTGTGACCGTGGTGTGTCACATGAAATTGTACGTCACAGAATAGCAAGTTTCTCACAAGAAAGTACTCGTTACTGTAACTACAAAGGTGGAGTTGCTTTCATACTTCCTTTTTGGCTTCTTAATGCTGGTCAAGCAGAACTTGAAGTTTGGAATCAGGCAATGAGGATTGCTGAAGAGAGCTATCAGATGCTCATCAAACTCGGTTGGACTCCTCAACAAGCACGGTCAGTACTTCCAAATAGTACAAAGACTGAAATTATCGTTACTGCAAATTTACGTGAATGGAGAACTATCTTCAAGCAACGTACATCAAAAGCTGCTCATCCTCAAATGAGAGAAATTATGTGTCCTCTATTAGATGAGTTAGCATTTGCTATCCCAGTAGTATTTGAAGATATAGAGTATTAGCATGAGCACACAGGGACACTATCTTAATAACTTGTGGAGATGGAAGTGTGGAATGCCAGAATTGCAAGAGCCAATTAAGGTAACACTTGATTTTGACGAGTTAGCCAAATCTCAGATGTCAGAACAGTTTGTAGAGTACATGGCCAATAGAATGGTACTCGGTACATTCAGGTATGGCAAATGGCAGGATAACAAGAAGAATGGAGTCAAGATTGACAGAATTTCTTCTATTCGTAAAAGACTCGATTTATTTGAGAAAACTGGTAATTCAGAATATCTAGTTGATATAGCCAATTTGGCAATGATTGAATTTGAAATTAGTGACCATCCTAACTTATACTTTGCAGCTATTGATGATGGTTGTCATGCAGAATTTAAATGAAGAAAGAAAGTGAGAAAGTAGTTGAGAGAACTCTTCGTGAAGATGTTGAGAAAATGAAAGGACTTTGCATAAAGTTACTTACTCAATTCTTTATGGGATTGCCTGACAGGCTTATACTACTTCCTGGTAAAATAATATTCTTCGTTGAAACAAAGTCAACTGGAGATGAGCCAAAAGACATACAAAAGTGGGTGCACAAGAAGATAATAGATTTAGGCTTTGATGTGTATGTACTTGATACTGTAGAAAAGGTAAAAACAACACTCAAGAAGTATGAATGAAAAGGACTTACATAATTATCAGTTACAATGTGTTGACCACGGTATGCAAAATAAGTATTCAGGCTTATTCCTTGATATGGGCCTTGGTAAGACTGTTATTACTCTTACTATTATCAATAAGCTCTTATATGAAGAACTCGAGATTAAGAATGTACTTATCGTCGCGCCTAAAAGGGTGGCTGAAACAGTATGGGAAGAAGAAGCTAAAAAGTGGGACCATTTAAAGCATCTCAAGTTCTCTAAGATTATTGGCTCACAGAAAGAACGCATGGAAGCAATCAATGCTAAAGCTGAAGTATATATCATATCTCGTGATAATATTGCTTGGCTGTGTGGCTTATTTGGTGGTCTTAAACTACCTTATGACATGCTTGTGTTAGATGAACTTAGTAGTTTCAAAAGTCATAGAGCGCAACGGTTCAAAGTATTAAAGAATGTACGTACATCACTTACACGTGTAATAGGTCTAACAGGTACGCCAGCCTCCAATGGATTTATAGATTTGTGGGCGCAACTCTATTTAATTGACAGAGGTGAACGTCTTGAAAAGACAATATCAAGATACAGAGAACTATATTTCAGAGCTGGCCAAACCGTAGGTAATGTTGTATATTCATATAAACTTCTCACTGACAGTGAAGCTAAAATTACTGAAAAGATTAAAGACATTTGTATCAGTATGAAGTCTTTTGATTACTTACAAATGCCAATGAGGACAGACAACTTTATTCCTGTGGTCCTTACGTCAGACGTACAGAAGTCTTATAACAAGTTTGAACAAGAAAATATCATAAGTTTATTTGGTGGGCCAGACGAAGGCATACAAGTTATTACTATGTATGACGAGAATGGTGAGCCATACATACTTGAAACTGAAGAGCCAAAACAGATTACAGCCTTAACTGCTGCTGCACTATCAAACAAGTTATTACAGTATGCAAATGGAGCTATCTACGATGAAAATCATGACTACCATGTTGTACACGACCAGAAGTTAGATGTTCTTGAAGAAATAATTGAAGATGCAAACGGGCAAAGTGTCCTTGTAGCTTGGAATTATAAGCATGACCGTGACCGTATTATGAAGCGGTTAGAAAAGTATAAACCTCGTGAATTGAAAACAAGTAAAGACATCAATGACTGGAATGATGGTAAGATTCAAGTCCTATTAGCCCATCCAGCTTCTGCAGGTCATGGCCTTAATTTGCAACGTGGCGGAAGTCTAATTGTATGGTTCTCTGTTAACTGGAGTCTTGAGTTATATCAGCAGTTTAATAGCCGTGTATACAGACAAGGTCAAGATAAGCATGTTATAATTCACCATTTAATTGCTGAACACACTCATGACGAAGATGTAATGAAGGCTATCCAAGCTAAAGACAGAAAGCAAGAAACTCTCCTAAGTGCTATTAAAGCTAAGGTCAGTAAATATGTCAATGGATTTTCTTAATAAGAGTTAAAATTCCATAATAAATATGAAATAATTTTTTCATGTCATTTATATATATTATATTAGCAGTATAAAATTACAACAATGCAAATCAAAAACTCACTTCTTATTACTCTCGGCCATAATTCAAGTGCCATCTTAGTGTATTATAACGGAACCAGGATAATTGGTTATGAGCAAGAACGTATTGACGGTATCAAGTCGTCAAGTGCTTTTCCAAGTGGAGCAATATTCAAAATTGCAGAAGTACTCGGCATGCAATATATGCAAGGTTGTAAAGTGTATATCTCTCATTGGTTTGACTGCGATAAGTCAGGTCATAAATTCAAGCCAAGTAAATACATGACTGAAATTGACATGGCTAATCTTTTGGCATTCACTACACTAGAAAATATATCATTTTGCGATTCACTTGATACACACCATGATGCTCATGCTTGTTCTGCATTGGCTTTCTTTAAGTACCATGCACATACTAATGATGTTTTCAAAGTTGGTGAGCATATGAAAGGTGAAGATATTCATGTCATTGTTGCAGACGGATTTGGTACAAATGGTGAAGTACTTTCAATCTACAAAACAAAACTCGATTCTACTTCTTTGGATTTAGTTACTTCTGTACGTAATTACCCAGCTTCTTTTGGTCTTATGTACCAATATGCAACGTCATTCACAGGAATGAAGGAAAACCAAGACGAGTACAAATATCTTGGTTATGAAGCTCATATTGGTGAATATTGTGATTTAGAAGAGATTGACAGACTTGACTATTACATCGAGTCAACTGTTGAACATCTCAAGAATGCAAGGCTCAACAAAAATGGATACATTTCAAATGGGCATGATTTAATAAACTTTGACAACCTTAATATTGTGAAGAATTGGTGGCACTCATGGTTTGAAGAAGTTTTAATGAACTCATGCAATGAAACTGAAATTCTGTTTGATTCATTTAAAGCACGTGTCATGATTGCTTATCTGATTCAACAATCTCTTGAAATATCGATGACACGCATTCTTGATGAGTATGACATAAAGAATTGCATAGTTGTAGGTGGTGTGTTCTACAATGTAAAACTAAACAACAAGATTCTTACACATATTCCTGGTATATTCTGTGCTGCTCCATTAGCTGGAGACCAAGGTGCAGCAATTGGTATGTTCTACATTGACACTATAAACAAATATCCAATGTATGACTTCCCATTCAAGTCGTTGTGCATTGGCGAACGCAAGTTGCATGGAATTGAGAAATTCAAGATTCCAAACATGAAGCATGTAATCGTTGATAGTGATGCAAAACGCTTCGATGTTATTAAGCAAATTGCTACTGATATTGTAAACAATAAAATTGTGAATCTAGTAAGTGGTCCTATGGAATTTGGTCCACGTGCTTTGTGCAACACTTCTACACTCATGCTTCCTACTCAAGAATTAGTTGGCATCAACAATTACTTGAACAATCGCAACGAAGTAATGCCATGTGCACCTGTAATGCTCAAAAGAAATGCAGAACATTTGTTTGACAAGAATGAACTTGACAGGGTTATTGGTTCAGACAACTTCATGATTTGTACACATGATTATAGTGTATGGCACACTAATTCTATGGCAGGTGTAATGCACAAGAAACCACTTGAAGATGTATATACTGGCCGTCCACAAATTGTATCTGATGATTCATTTATTGGTCAAATTCTACAGAAAGTTGAATACATGTGTGGTGAACGTGCGCTTGTAAACACAAGCTTCAACACTCATGGACGTCCAATAGCATTTGAAACAATGGATATAATCCATAACTTCAATTACCAAACAAGTAGGATAAATAGTCAACTGGCAAAAGACTTAGACTTCTTCAAGTTGTACATAATTGACATTGAATAGTATGCCAACAATATTCCACAAAAAAGGTCCAACCATTATAGCATTCTCTGGAGGGTGCTATAGTGGCAAGACGACCTCAATGCAACGTCTACAAAGGCATATTGGCTTAGATAGGTGTACATTATTGAGTGAGTTGATACGTGAAAAGTTGTTAACTACAATTGATGATGTTAGGTCAAAGCCATCTGAATATTTACGATTGCAATGCGACATTATAAAACAGAAGATTAATCAGGAAATGGAGCTTCTTTTGTATAATAAACAAAGAGTCATTTTGGTTGACAGGTCTATCGCTGATTCGCTATTCTACTTGCTATTTTATGTGGACAAACATTCATTGACTGAGAATGAACTACGTGCTTATTACGGAATATACAAGTACACGCATGATTATGCCAACTTCGCTTATAAGAGTATCTACTCGTCCGTACTATTCTTTGAACCAATTAAAGCTGATTGCATTGACAACATCAATCGACCTAAAGCAATAAACTCTACAATGAAGTTCTTTGAGCGTGACGTAATTAAGTCAATCAATGAACAGTACACTGACCAACTATACACCATTGACCTCAACAAAGAAACAGAATTGTTTACTGACTCTGCAAAAATGGACAAACTCTTATTTGACACTGTAGGATGGAAAATATAAAGGCACCGTCTCACTTTAAGATAAGTGAAGAAGTTGAAAAGAGAATGTACCAAGATACATTCAGACTTCTTGACACGAATGTGTTTGGCAGATTCTGTGAAGACATGAGGAAATGTAATGACACAGACTTACTTGAAGTTGAGAACTATTCTTTCAGAATAAACCCACTTTCACAATACTTTTATCTTTGCTCTCCTGCTAATGACGAGTCTTACTTCTCAAAGAATAAAGCATGTGCATTGATGGACTGGTACCTAAATGGTGACAGAGATGATTTATCAATATTAAAAGCTTTTCCTGAGTATGAATATCCTAATATCGATGATGATAACTTTATTCAGATTAACGAGTCTACTCGTCAGGTCTTTCCTAAGTTTAACAGCAATTATGGTTATTATTTATTCACTCAAGGATTCTTGTTTAAAGCATACGAAAAACTAAAAGCAAACAAGAACTCAAGACAAGCATCTATATCAATCAATAGCAATCAAGTCATGTATGACCAATCTATTGACAAGTTATGTACAAACAATATAATGTTTCGCATACGTGATAATAAGCTTAATATGACTGTCCAGATGCGCTCTAATGACTTAATAAGAAACATGGTATATGACGTATTTACGTTCAGTCTTATTTATGGCATTATGTTTAATTCACTTACATTCACATATCCTGAATTAGGTGTAGGCGAGTACTATCATACTTCAGCTTCTATGCACATACATAAGTCTGATATTGACAAATTAATGTATGCTATGAAAGCTGAGTCACAAATAAGGCCATGCTTTAAACTACGATTAAATTTCTATGACCCATATTATCTTGATAAGTTGAAAGCTAAAGTCGCTAAAATAACCAATCTAACATTTAATGTGTAATGGCAAAACAAAATCTTAAATTTACTAGAGTGAGAACAGTCAAACCTCCTCACAGAGGCACTGACAAGTCAGCAGGCATAGACTTCTTTGTGCCAAGTGAAATTGAACGAATTGACCTACAACCTGGTCAAGCAGCATTGATACCTTCTGGTATTCATGTCAAAGTGCCAATGGGTTATGCACTAATTGCGTTCAACAAATCTGGTGTAGCAACAAAACAAGGATTGCAGGTTGGTGCTTGTGTAGTTGATGAGGACTATGAAGGTGAACTTCACATTCATGTGATAAATGTATCTGACAGTGAAACAATTATAGTTGGTGGTCAGAAGTTAGTACAGTTTGTATTGCTTCCTGTTTATTATGCTGAAGTTGAAGAAACTGAGTCAGTAAAAGACCTTTACGCAGGTTCAAACTCTGCACGTGGAACTGGTGGATTTGGTAGTACTGGAAGCTAATGGAAGAAAGGATAAGCGAGAAATTCGCAACCATAGACGAACTAACTGCAGATGCATATTTCAAAGATGCACTTGCTGAAGTACTTGTAAAGTTTGAAAACAGAAAAGAGCCACCTGCAGGAATGCATTACAAACGTGGCAAGTATGAATACCTTGTAGAAGGCAAGTACTTGACTGTAGAAAGGTTCATTGCTCTATTCAATGTGATTAACAGACACATTGGGCCTAAGCATCCAATGGCTGTGCGTGAGTTTGTTAAAGATGTAGTAATTGCAGTCAGTGTTGAAACAATCAAACATTACAGAAGCCTTGACATTCTTGATACAGTTGACCCAATTCCTGATAATGACGAAGTATGTCAATTATGTGGTGGTGAAATGGAGCAATTTGATGGCGAGTACAAACGACTTCAACATGATAATGGTAGTGAACCAGAAGAGATACCAATTTGGGAATCATTCAAGTGCAAACTGTGCGGTAACATCATAAGCAACGAACCTGAAAAGTGAAAGCAATATACCTTCATATTGGAGACTTAGTAGTAATTGGTGAAAACCAATATGCTGCTAAAGAAGAAGGATTTGTAGAAGTTCCTGCAGAAGCTATTCAAGTCACTAAAGAAGGTTTACAAATTAATATAGCAATCTATTATGATATTTAGATATAACAATTGTGTCTTTGAAGATGCCAACGAGGTATTCACTTACATGTATGACCAGATTATGCAGTTTGGTCATGAGAATGGAAATGGTACACGTAAACTACTCAATGTAGGCTTCTATATGATGCACCCTGGTCAACGTTTAATTGCTTGTGATTGGCGCAAGTGGAGTGGCAAGTATGCAGAACGTGAATGGCAATGGTACCAATCACAAAATAGAAGTGTAGCCGAACTTAAGAAGTTTGCTCCTACTTGGGACAAGATGCACAATGGCAACAACATCGTCAATTCTAATTATGGTTGGCAATGGAACAGAAATTACCAGCTAGAAGGTGCCATAAATCTGCTACGTGAAAATAAGCATACACGTCAAGCTTGTATAACTATATTTGATGGTAAAGAAGCTGACCAGTATGCTTATGACACTCCCTGCACGATGTATATCAACTTCATATTTATGGAAGAATATGGATTGTGCATGGAAGTACACATGAGGTCTAATGACCTTGTCTATGGATTCTGTAATGACCAGTATTGCTTCAGCAAGTTGCAAGAGTATGTTGCTGTACAACTTAATATGAAGATTGGTTGGTACTACCATTTTGCAAATGACTTACACATATACGAAAAGCATTTTGACTTAAAGCCCCAAAGATTAGGTATATAATCCTTGTTTAGATTTCTGTTAACTTAAAATTAATAATCGAACGCAATGACACAAAGTGAACAAGAACTGTTAGAACTTGCAAAGCAAGTGATAGAACTCAATGACAAGAATTTAGGTAGTATTATGCTTACAGGCTCATTAATGTTAGCTGTAAGAGGTCTCAACAAAGCAAGAGAAGCAGGCGACATAGATATTCTGTGTAGCATGCTTACTGCATATGAACTAGGCCATCCTGTTATGCCTGCTGGATTTAAGGAAGTAGGCATTGATGGAATGAAGTCTGAAGTAAATGCTATCCAGTTCAAAAACGAAGATGGCATTAAAGTTGAGTTCATGCATTCTGAAGAGCCAAGAGACCTCGTTGATGGTGTATACTGCGCTCAAGTGAATGGCATGTTATATGCCAAAGTTTTGTATTCTTCACGTGATAAGAATGAAGAATCAAGAAAGAAACATGTAGCTGATGTTCTTTATTTCTTAGAGCATAATGATGCTACATACACCCCAAAGCTTACTAAACAAAATTCTGCAGACGATTTACCTTTTTAATTATGGTAGGAGCATTAATAACAGCAGTAGTACTGATTACTTGGTTTAAGTTTTCACATGACTACACTACTAAGCAACACAATGCCAAAGTAGATTCACTGAACTTTGAGTTACAAAAATGCAAGATTGAGATTGACTCTCTTTGTAAGAAGCTACACAGCAAGAGTACAGAATTAGATGCAACAAAAGCATCATTGACAATGTCAACTGCAAAGAATGACAAAAATCACAAGAAACTCAAGTTGATTACTTATATACTTGAAGACAGAGACCTTGAAAACAAACTTTCCAAAATACTAGACGCAATCAATGCTTAAAGAACTATACAAAAAGTCCAGAATTGGCAAGATACAGCAGTGGGGTATTGAAACAGATTCATGCTACTACAGAACGTATGAAGGATTCATTGATGGTATATTGTCATACTCTGAATGGTCTCTATGTGAAGCTAAGAATGTAGGTCGTTCTAACGAAACGACTGCAGACGAACAAGCAATCAAGGAAGCTCAGGCTTTAATCAAAAAGCAATATGAGAAAGGTTGGGCCGATACTGTAGAACTTGCAAAGACTACTAAAGCCAAGATTGCTCCAATGCTTGCGTATAAGTACAAAGACTTCAAACCATACGTAAAGTCTCTGAAGCTTATTGCTATTCAGCCTAAGTTTGATGGCATCCGTTGTGCTGGTACTATTGAAGGAATGTGGACACGTACTGGTAAACCGATTATTGCATGTCCACATATTGAAGAAGAGATTGAAGAACTTCTCGAGTTACTTCCTAGAGGTGCCAAACTTGATGGTGAACTGTACAATCATGATTTGCGTGACGACTTCAATACTATTACTTCAATTGTACGCAAGTCTGTATTAAGTAGCGCTGACCTTGACAAGTCACACAACATCATGCAATATCATGTATACGATGTCGACATGCCTGGCACATTCATAAACCGCTTTCACACGTTCAATGAGATTATCGCTGCTAACGACTTCAAGTTCATTAAGCCTTCACTGACATATTTCTTAGAGCCTGCATCTCCAACATTTCAAAAAGATTTGGATGCCTTCTATAAGACTTTCTTGGGACTTGGCTATGAAGGCCAAATGATTCGTAATGCTGACTCTCCATATGAACACTACCGTTCTAAGTATTTGCTTAAACGTAAGGAAATGATAACTGAAGAGTTTGAGATTCTTGACATTAAGGAAGGCAGAGGCAACCGATCAGGAATGGCTGGTTCTATAATCTTTGAAGGCTTTGATGCTGGCATAAAAGGTACTGAAGAGTACTTCACTTCATTGCTTATTGACAAGCACATGTATATTGGCCTCATGGCTACTGTACAATACCAAGCACTTACACCTATTAAACCTGACGGAACTGGTGGTGTACCACGTTTTCCTGTCGTAATTGGAATACGAGACTATGAATAACCATCCAGTAGTAGTATTAATCGTGGCAACAATTATACTGTCTTTCTTTGTAAATGAATGGTACACCTTTGTAGAACAAGCAATCAAGAATTATGGCAAAAAGTAATTATTGCTATTTAGTTAGCTGGATAAATGAAGATGGAGTTGAGTGCAAAGGTTATGTCTATGTTGCTGACCAAACATCTCAACTCGAAGTAAAGAATAAAGTGATTGTTATAAAGTGTGATGACAACTTTGTTATTAATAAAGATGAGAAGAAAATCATCAAAACAAAAAGTAAATTAACAGTAATTGGTTATATTGATTGATATGGAAAAGAATGGATTTGTAATTCAGTTTAATTACCTGAATAGCGCACTTTATTATGAAGAGAAAGGTAAGTGCTGCCGTACTGACCTTCGTTTAGCAACTATATATGCAGACAGGCAATCAGCTCAATGTGATATAGATTGTAAAGAACAAGGCATCTCTCGTGGCGAAGTCGTTACATATGACCAAGCTTTAGAACAGTTTGAAAGTACTAACCCTTTAGACTACAGAATACGATGAGAAAGCTTAGAATGTTTAATTTCGTGCGTGCACTATCAGCAGTTGCAAAAGTCCTGTATTATCCAATTTATTTCTTTGGCTATATATTGTGGTACATCGCACGTTTCTTACTTGCTATTAGCTACTTCATGATGCTAACACCTCAACCTGGTATAGACATATTTAAGAATTTCTGGAAATGAGTGACGTAGTACATAGAGTTCCTCTTGAACAGTGGCAAGCAGAACGTCGTGAACGTGCTGCACAGAAGTCAAAAGATGTAGCTACATTTAAAGAGTTGGAGCGTAAGAAAATCAGGCGTAATGCTATGATTAATGAAACTCCAGAATTAACTGAACCTGTAACACGTAAACAGTTAATTGAACTTATACGTCTAATGACTAAGGAACATGATGATAAAGCAAGAGAAACTAAACTTATAATCGATAAACGGATAACTCTGATACTTCGTATGGGTATTGATACTACACTACTCAATTGTTATAAGAAATATGGTAGGCACATAATACCCACATCTCCTGGTTTCTTTTATATGGCAAGCAAAGAATATGGTGGCGGATATGATTTATGGGTAAATCCAGATGTGCCTAACTTCTACACTCAGTTTACTGAAATGGATGCAATCAGAAGACTTAAACCAGACTGGCTATTTAAACTCGATAAATTGGTCAAGTTGTACTATGACACTATCGCAACTATCTATGCACGTGAGTCTGGCTTAGCTGCAAGATTCTACAATATTTATAATAGATTTGGCCTACTGAAGAAAGACCCATTCGCATACAGAATTTACGTTGATAATAAGCTTTATGAGATTAAAGATGACGAAGAATTTGATGTAGACATGGACGATGAAATAGCCTATCCAGAATAGCAGAAAGTAGCCAAATTTAAGCTAAACTATATTTTATAAGTAAGCCTATTACTTTAATAAAAAGTAGCCTAAAATAGCCTATTTAAACCTACACTTTAACCAAACACTATTTAAAATGAATACAATAGACAAGTTTATAGCTGTTGTTAGAGATTCCTTCATTGGTTCTCAACAAGTATATACAGAAGGTAGTTGTTATCACTTCCATCTAATATTGAAGGAAGTGTTTCCAGAAGCAGTTCCTTATTATGATGCAGACCATGTACTTACTGAGATTGAAGGTAAGTTCTATGATATTACTGGTGAAGTATCTCAAGGTTATGCACATCTGATGAATGAGCAGGCTTCATATAACCTGAAAGCTCCATACAATATTTATAAACCAATTCATTGATTACATGAAGCCAATTAAATTTAAAGAGTCAAACATCTGCATTGGTGAAAGCCAGCCAGATTATTTGCCATTGCCAGCATTTTTAGATAGTGAAGATGTACATGTTCCTATGACAATGTGCTTTGAGCTTAGTGACGAAGAAAAGAAGCAAGTTGCTGAGACTGACCAAATTTGGATTACTGTACTGACATTTGGAAGTCCATTTCACCCAATTATGGATTCAGTTATTAAACCTGAAAACTTCGAATAACATGAGAACAATTCTATTATTGTGTGTTGTAACACTCTCCTCATGTGCTTCAATGCGAATACCAAATCCTCAAAACTGGAACAGTGATATTACATTGCAAAGAATATATGCTAAAGAGGAACAGAAGAATGCTGAACTTGTTTCACATCGAATACAAATAATAAGGCCTGATACTATTACAATATCAGACCCATTCTAAACTAAAAAGAGGAACCATTTGACTCCTCTTTTCTTATTTAGTGTAACTGCTTATTATATATCGTCCTCGTCTTCAAATTCAGTATAAAAGCATGGGCCACAGATACCAGATATTAATAACTCTCGTTTGTCTGCTTCCATATCTGGAAATGCAGTTTGTATTGGAGTTCCTGCTTGCCAAGCATTGTACTCTTCAATCTTGAAGCATATTTTGTGGACTGCGCCACAGACAATACATGCCTTCTTAATGTGTGCCATACTAGATGTCCCATTCGCTAAGTGCTATTTGACAAGCACGGTTAATACCACTCGTTTCGTTCATTGCCTGAAGTGCTGCAGCAACAACTTCAGTTTCAAGTCCATGCTCTCTTGCTTGAGCAAGCATACTTCTAACAGCTTCGTAATCTTCCATTGAATTATGAATTTAGTGTACGTTCAACTTGTGTTAGAGCCAAATCGAGCTTTTCAACTGGCATGCTATCAACTACTTCATCAATAGACTTTGTTAAGTCATCATGTGAATACATTCTTTTAAACATCTGCTGTCGCTTTTCATTGCAACTGGCTAACTGACTTTTTATTTCAGTTCTCATGTACTTTTCAACATTTACATTCATGTGTTCTTCTTTTTTAAATAATTATTTTGTGCAATTGTATTTTTTGGTGTGTATGACCAACCACAGTCACAAACATATATAACTAAATAAGGCTCGCTCTTTTGTTTAGTCGGTTTGATATTAGCTCCACAGTGACCACAAATCATTATTCAGCTATTAAAGTTGTGTCAGTGTCATAAGCCATTTGGTCGTAGTATGCTGCTTCCTCTTTATTGATTTGAGCATCATATTGTCCTGCTGCAATGAATATAGCAGCCACGATTAAAAGCAGTATCAGTTTCTTGTGCTTCATATTATTTAGTTGTTAGATAAGTGATTTTAATTTTCTTGTTTTGCTGACCTTTTCTTAAAAGCCTGCTATTACATTGCTGTTTGATTAAGTCGCGCTTCATTTTGTCAAGCATTTTTGCATATTGCTCATGCAATTCCCAGCCATCAAGTTTGGCCATCTTCTTTTTTAACTTGCGAGGTATTCGCCCAATGCCGAAAGCATTTAAACTGAATGGCTTAATACTCTTGATGTCAACTAATATATGCTGACCATTACTTTCTATGATACAATCTGGTGTTCCCATCTTATTTAATATTTATACTTCTTTTGAATTAGAGCTTTGAACTCGTCCATATCTGTGAACAACTGGCCATTCGATATGCACTTCCTTAGTTCATCAGCATTAAAGTACATTGGTTTGATACTTATTTTGCCAGTGACTTTGTCCTTCCACACTCGTACATGAGTTTTATCTTTTGCTGCTGTGATGATGTCTAGCAATTGGTCTTTCGTGTACTGCGCTTTGATTTCTTCTTGCGTGAATGCTGGTTCAATCTTACTCATATTATCGTGGACTTTCTTTAAAGTTGAAGTAACTGCACGTATCTGTCTTGCTTGTATACTTGCCACGTGAGTCAACCATACAGAATACATTCTCTTTGTTAACTGAGGCGTATTCACAGTTTTGGCAAATGCCAACATGAGGTTTGATGACTCTCAGTATTTCTTGAGTTGTGTTGTGCTGGTCAAGTTCACTGATTCTGATGACATCTTCAATGCTTGCCAATCTGCCTAACTGGCACTGAACAACAGCTAGTTCTTCAGGTGCAAGACGACTCATAACCATTGTAATCATCTGCTTTAGAATTTTATGGCTATTAATCATTTTGGCAGTATTATTGTGTTTGGGTCACTTGGTTCAATCATGAACTCAACTAAATCTAGCATTTGTGAAGTGTACCCATATTGGGCAGACTTCATAACTACTATTTCATTCTTGAAGTCAATGCTGACTGCATCATGAATTGTGTCTGTTTCCTTATCTCTGATTTTCATATTACTTAACCGTTAATTCATCAATCTCTTTAAGTAATTCTGTGATGACTTTTATAACTCCACATCTTTCGATGTACTGACCTTTACCATCACTAACACATACCAACTCACCAAAGTCTTCATCATATGTGCTCAAGCCTTGCATCAACAATTCAATTCTTAATTTGTTGTCATCATCATTGATGGCCCAACCTTGAATTGTAAATGGCTGAGGACCAAGTGCAGTTTCAGCAATTTTCCTTATGAGTGCATATGTGACCTTATCAAAGTCAGTGAAGTCATCGCCAAGGTCAAACCCAACAATGCTCTTTACAGATGTACCAATATTAATTTTCATCTTCATTATAGATTTGTCCGTGAATATCTTGCGATTTCAAATACTCAACACTATTGTCGATGCCACCGATTGGGTAGGGTGTATAGTATGCCTTCGCAGTCATAGACATGTTCATTAATGCTACTACTCTGCGTGACATTTTCTCATAGAGGTTCATTGCCCTTATTGACATTTCCATACTCTTAAGTGCAAGAGCCATGCAATATTTCTTAAGAATGCCTTGCTCATCATTACATTCACTATTAAGTTTATTCGCAACTTCTTTGTACTCTAATGCAGCTTTTAGCAACTTCTTAGTACGTTCAAACCACATTGCCTCAATCTCAATAAGAGTTGTGACTGATTTGACATCTTTAAACCTGATTACTTCCATATTATTCAGCATTAAAGATTTTGGTAATGTTCACAGCTTCTAACTCGACTAAGTCAAGGACATTAGCTTCTGCATTGGCTCCATTGGAGATTACTACTAACTCTTCAGCGAACTTAAGGAGTCTGATTTGCAGCTCAAGATGCTGCTTCCGTGATTTGATAGGAGGTGTCATGTTTCTTTGTTATTAGTGAATATTAGATAATTTGTTTACTATCAACTACATAATTGCTAACCTCTTTTGTGGCAGCATTGAAATTGAAGTGGTAAGTAGTGTGAACATCAGAGTATCTCAGTGTCACATTCGCAAACCTGTAATATGAGTCTATCTCATAGTCGTATGCTTCTTTCTGTTCTAAGAACTCGAATACAGCTTTCAGTACAAATAATGGTGCCATAATGCTGTTGAATTAATTAAGTATAAAAGTAAAACATATTTTTGACATTAAACATTAAAGTATGTTAAATATTATTAGCATAAATGTTAAATAATATTTAGCTATTTTAGGCTGATTGGTGATGCCTAATTACAATTCTTTTATTAGACTGCATCTGACCGAAATAGGCTCAATCAGATAACCTAGAATTATTAGAAACTGCGTTTGAACTGAGTAGTCATATAAATATGTGTAGTTCAATATGAACGAAATAGCCTTAAATTTAGCGCTTTCTAGCTACATCGTGACATAATATTTATATAGACGATAAGTTGTTTAAGTCAATAAAAATAGTAGCCTAAAATCAACTCAGTAATAGGCCATTATTCATATGTGCCACAGACGCATAGGAACAGCTCAGATAGCCTAGAATGATATGAGTGTATACTTATATAGCTACGTTTATTTCATTCAATTCTAGGACGTCTGAGCTGCCACCATAAATGAGTATTTGACTACTACATAATATGTATATGTGAATGAATGTGAATGACAATTTGTGCTATTGTTAAAATATATGAATGTGAATAAATGTGAATAAATGTGAATACGCCGATAGGACCGCATGAAAAAAGTGGCCATCTCACGATGACCACTTTCCAATCAAACTAAAAAACTGCCGAGATATTATGCCAATGGGTCGATGTTTTCAGCTTCGAGTGCGGCGGCTTTGACGGCTTCAACTGAGGCATCAAAGTCTGCCTGGCGAGCTGCTACGAGCTTCGTGATGCGTTCCAATTCGTTCTGAGCGGACTTAAGTGCGGTGGCAGCCACTTCCTGTCTCTTTTCAGGACTCTTGGCAATTTCGTTGCGAACTGCTTCGGCTTCTGCGTAAGCGGCAGCAATCTTTTCGTCCACTTCTTCGCTGACTTCCATTGGAGAGCCAAAAGTTTTGTGCGCCAGAGTGCTATCTTCCAATTTGACGCGGACGATAACACGTTCGCTACGTTTGTCGATGTAGGCAGTGATTGCGATGCCGGAGACGACTTCTTCGCCTTTGAATGCTTTGAAAGATACCTTGTGGCCGATGACCAAACCAGCAGCATCCAAGTCCTTCTGCAAATCTTCGTCAGACATTTCCTTTTTGGTGCGGTTGCCACCACGTACGGAAGTCATTTCGACTGTTTCTTCGCTCACTTTGACCAATTTGGAGTCGTATGCTTTTACGATGCGATGACCATCAGCGACGATTTTGATGCCGATGAGAGGCTTGTTGGTGCGTTTGTCATTGATGATGTTGGTGACGATACCGTCGGTCCATTCGGCAGTGTTGAAAGGCACTACGGTACATTTGTGGCCAACCATTTCGGTTGTGAGCTTCAACACAAGGGCTGCACATTCTTCGTCAGACATCTTGGGCCTTTCAGGTGCAACCTTCTCAGCTTTCTCGGCTGATTCTGTGCCTTCTTCAGCGGGTTGTTTACTTGTGGATTCCCCTGCAGGGACTTCACTTTTCTGTTGTTCACGCGATGCCAGTACTTCGTTGATGATGACTGCTTCTTCGGCAGATACTGCGGACAATAGTCCATTCAACTTCTTTGACGTCATTTTGCTGTAATCTTCTTTTGTTGCCATGATGATGGTAATTAATAGTTAATAATTGTTTAGAAAAATTGTTATGTAAAACTAATGATTTAATTCGATATGCGAAAGTTTTAAATGTTAAATAATGTTAAAACTATTTCTTCCAATTTGCCGTGTCTTCTATGGCCATCTTCTTGGCAAGGGCTGAATGTTTCATGATGGTGCAATTCTTTTTTGCTGAAGTCTTAGAACCAATCCTTTAAGTCTTCATAGAAGTATTCCTGTTTGAACTCCATGAGCTCTTCAGAGGATTTAATATCTAACTGATATTGTCATATAAACAACTTTCTTTTCTTCATCATAGTCAAACCAACAACCTTCTCCAAGAGCTTCAAATAAGTGGCCTAAACGGGAATGGTGAAATACGACTGAATAGGAACCATCTGCATTAATGCCAAAAACATGAATATAATGGCCATCTACTTCAAACTTTATTTGCTTGCACCTGTTCTCAACTGACTCAGTTAGTACTGTTAAAATGTCTTTTGTTTTCATGTTAAATTAGTGTTAAATTAGTGTTAATGTTAATTAGTTGCTGTGTTATTTTCATATAGCTAAAGTACTGTGATTTTGAGACATTGGTGCTGTGCATTAGTTAAAAAGTGTTAAAAAGAATGTTAAAAAGAATGTCAAAATATGTTAACAGTTTTTTAAGCTTTTGGGGATTAATATTATGATTTCAAATCTATTTAGATGCGCTTTTAGGTGTGATATTGATGTTTGGGATATAAACCTTTATTATAATATTGGATTATATAGTTATGTCTTAAAATAGCCTAAAAATGATTGTGTCAAATATGTCATATATAGTTTAACAATGAAATAGTTTATTGGACAAACAATTAATATGTTAAATAACTTATACAAATAATATTTATTATGTCAAATAGTTTATATGTCAAATAGTTTCATATATGAAATAGTTTTATCATAATATATTTTAACATATTAATATTTATATGTTTGAAACATTTATTCATATTAATATTTATACGAATGAAATAGTTTATATGTCAAATAGTTTCATATGGAAAATATATTTAATATTAAATATGTTGATAAGAAATAATGTTAATTGGCAAATATGTCATAATAAAATAATGTCATATTCGAATTAGGTCAATGAGAATATATTTCATAAATGAAAATACTTTTAGTTGAAATTATGTTTATTGTTAAATATGTCGGATTTGGGCATGACAAAATGTCATGGGAGCAATATGCCAAATTGTCACATTCGATTTCACGTTTATTCACATTTCAGATTACAGCCAACCAGCATGTTTATTCATCCTAAATTAACAATTTGGTCACACCCCAACATTCACATTTCAGATTACAGCCAACCAGCATGTTTATTCATCCTAAATTAACAATT
>Ga0302288_1000235_pt1 | contig 50045 bp, 43 predicted proteins | sample III_Fen_N1_1_FD_194549 | JGI IMG/M metagenome (GOLD analysis project Ga0302288, IMG submission 194549) | Peat permafrost microbial communities from Stordalen Mire near Abisko, Sweden - III_Fen_N1_1 | ecosystem: Environmental > Terrestrial > Soil > Wetlands > Permafrost | place: Sweden: Abisko...
TTACGGTATTTTCCGTAAATCTAACGGGTTTCCAAAAATTCAAATCGAAAAATCAAAGAACGCACTTGAAAGCCCCTATTCATGAGCGTTTCAGAAGATTGACAAATCGTTTAACCGGACACTAGTGTCCCAATATATATAATCAACTTGATCTGCTTCATTACTATTATCAACCTCCAATATGTTGTAAGAACTCGATTGATAAAATTCAAAATCACTCACATTCAATGCCTTAATAATTGCAGATTTAGTTGCTCCAAAACCCAGATATGGATCAGAGTACGCTGTATATAACGTATTTACAACCACCTTAACGGTGTCAATAAAACGATTCTGCGCGTCTTTTACCACAATCTTCGTGGTGCCCACCAACTTAGCTTTTACCAACCCATCTGCACTAACCGTTGCTATGTTCGAATTTAACGAAGTGTATTCCAAACCCTGTAACGCAGGTGTTACTTCCAATGCAAAGGTTCTGTTGCAATACAACTGGACTTGTTTGGTATTGAGCCGGTACGTGACTTCTTCATCGGCGCAGGCGGAGAAAATGGCAATAACTACGCCAATAACAAACAGATTACTACCTATTTTCGTTTTCATAAGCATATTAAAATCGGATAAATTAGTATTGAGTGACAACGTTAAACAAACCCTAGCTGATTCAGAGGTTGTTTTTTTATGACGAATTGATTTTAGGTGTTATTTCAAAGCATATTATCTTCCTAAAACGTTCAAAGATAATAAATAAACAAACAATATAATCTACAATAAAAAAAATACATCAGTAATCCGTACTTAACTCAAACCAATAGTACAGCCAAACCAACCATGTGGAATACGGTCACTCCCGCCCGCCCAATGAGAGCGGCAGACTATCCTGCCGGCAAAACGGAAATAGATACTTGTTCAGGAAAATCAGAGGGCGATACTGAAAAAGCCACCCCAAAGAACTTGAGATGGCTTTTGCTGTGATCCCGTGGATACTAATTCACCTTTCCCCAACTTTCCCCAACTTTTCTTTGCATACTCTATTATACAGTAAATCAACTGTATCAATTTGCAACTTTCAAAACTTTTTTATATAATCATTCATATCAGGCACTACAAATGTTTTACCATTGTTTTACCTGTTCAATGAATCATTATTTCAATAACTAAAAAATTAGCAAAATGAATCATACCATAAAAGTAGTTATCAGATTAGAAAAAAAATCGGCTGTTACCAACGAAGCACCTATTTGTCTAAGAATAATTTTAGATCGTAAAACCACATACAAAACACTTTTCAAAATTAAACCTGAGTTTTGGGATGAGAAAAAGGTAATAGTAAAAAAGAGCCACCCAAACGCATCAGAGTATAATGCCAAAATATCAAAAGAAAAAAATGATTTGGAAAAGGATATACTGCTTATGGATATGTCAGAGAAAAGGCTCACTATTGATTCAATACGTAGAAAAATCAACAATCCAATCTCAACCGATTTTTTCGATTATGCACAGAAATACGTGGAAGGTTTGTATAAAGTTGGGAATGCATCATTGTACAAAAGATACAATACAGTCGTTTCAAAATTTAAACGCTATCTCGCAACAGACAAACTCCCGATCAAAAACTTTACTGCAAAAACGGTTCTCGATTATGAGAAATTTCTATCTGAGACTTTAATGAACAAGAACAATACAATTACAGCAAACATGAAAGTGCTTTCCAAATTAGTAAAAGATATTTATAAAGAATACCGCCTTGATCAATATAGCAATCCATTTATTGACTACAAATTTAAATCAGACGAAACAACAAGAAACACGTTGGATAAAGAAGAAATTATTCGAATCATGAATCTAAAGTTTGTTCCAAGCAACCCATTATACGACGCTAAGCAAGTATTTCTATTTGAATGTTTTACTGGAATTAGAATATCAGATATACTCACATTAAAATGGAAAAACCTTGAAGGCGAACATTTAAGCTTTAATATGCGAAAAACGAAGCAAACTATAACAATACCTGCCGCCAAACCTGTTATGGATATTATTAACAAAAAATCCAGTTTGTTATTAAAATCCTATGAAACAATCCCGCAAGAAAAATACATTTTCAATATTCTCAAACAAGATATCGATACATTAATTCCAATGGATGCCCACAACGCAATAAGTTCTGCAACAGCCGTAATAAATAAGCATCTTAAAAAAATTGCACTGAAGGCGAAAATATATAAAAATATATCGACTCATTGTGGGAGGCATTCTTTTGCAACAAATCTAATTTCAGAAAACGTAGATGTATATATCATAATGAATTTACTTGGACATAAAGACATCAAAGTCACTCAACTGTATGCAAAGGTTAGAGATACAAAAAAGGATATCGCAATAAGTTGTTTAAACTGGTAAACCAATAATTCAATGAAAAAGAAAGCCGAAGTAGAAGAAGTATTTCTAACATCGCAAGAAGTCGCAAGAATTCTACGAATTGATAAAAGAACTTTACAGAATTATCGTTCCGAAGCGAAAATACCATTTTACCAAATAAACAAAAGGACTATTCGTTACTGGGCTGTAGACGTACATAAATTTGTACAGAATAGCAATTGTAGCTCATATTTAAAAGATTCAACCCTTAGGTATTTACAGAATTTATAAGATAATTCTGCATTCTCGAAAAAAGAAAACTCACACACGTAAATGGCTATTTTTGTGAATAAATTTCACTTTAGAAGGGTACACTTTTCGGTATGGCTATCCAGAGATTTCTCTTCCAATCTTGGTTTTGACCTCGATAACCTTACCAAAGTGAAAAAATCAAAAAATAAACACCGAATTTTAGGGTGAATTTTCGACCAATTACGTAGTAGTACAGAAAAGCGTATAACTATTGTGACATTCAATGTGATAGATGGGTATTCATGTTCTTTTTAGATTTCACTAAGGTATACATGGTAGTAGAAAGTGCCCTCAGAAGGCGGTTACGTATCCACGCAGAGGCAAATCCAAATAACAAGACATAGACAAACCTACAAAAGGAAACCCGATTTGCGGATAAATGTTGTGTCGTTTATTACTATATAATGTATAATATTACTAAAGGAATAACCTCGTACACGTGTGTAACATTGTACAACCATAACAACGGGTAAGCGAGCTACGCGTAGAAAAGAAAAAGCAATTAGCCCATTGCTCTGCACGTAGGAGACACTGTGTGTAACTCCACGCACGTAGGGAAAGATTCCACGCGTAGGAAAACTAATTTGCGGAAGTATCTTCTACTACGTTAGCATGTATATAGAGAATAAGAATGTTTCCCCGCAAAAGGTTTCTCTGTGTGTGCGTAGGAAAAATAGATCGCGGCCAATCTTATTCTACGTAGAGAGTATCTATTATATAGGAGTAATAGAAGTAAATACTTTTACCCACAAAAAGATTCCCTGTGTGCGTAGCACCATCCCACGTAAAAATACGCACAGGGGCGCAGGGAAAATAAAATGCGGGGAGGGTGTTTCTATTTACTATGAGAAGAGAGATGTTATCACTGTGTGTGGCTGAGCTAAAAGACCCCCGCCCCTTAAATGAGATTTTCGGTGCGTGTGGCTGCGGGTAGTCAACGTAGGTAAGACTGGTGTTTTTAGAAATCCCGCCTACATTATCACATCTACAATAAATTCTTTATATTTGTTGTGTACAAAAAACCAGAAAAAGAACAAAAAGAAAAAAATCATTTTATAGTTTATAAAGCTTTAGCTTTTATTCTTGCTTTTGAAAATCGCCAGTTTTTATATGCAGACAGGAATAACGAGTTATCGCTCACGTTTTGCGTGGGCTTTATTCGTTTGTCTGCGGGTGTCTGGCGATACCTCAAAAGGAAACGGGTGAGGTTCACGCAATTAATTTAATATAATAAACCATGGAAACAATTTCAGCAATTTTAGGCCTTTTTTCAATTATTGCATTTATTCTTGGAATGATCAAACCTAAGTGGGTAATTTGGTTTGGCATTACCCCCAAAAGAAAAACAGTTGCATTTATTTATTTAGGACTTTTTATTTTGGCAGTAATACTCTCAACTAAGAGTACAAAAAACAATGAACCGAAAACAATTGCAGAACCCATCATAGAAACAGTAGAAGAAAACAATAGCAATGAGATAATCTCATCAATCGGAAAGGAAATTAAAGTTGGTTATTTCAGTTATTTTGTGAATAGTATCGAATACAGAAAAACAGTCGGAAATGAATTTTCATCTGAAACAGCAGATGGCATTTTTCTATTGGTAAATTTATCAATAATCAATACAAGTGACGAAACGCAAACATTAGATGGGTCTGCATTTTTCCTAACAGATAAAAATGATGTGAAATTTGAGCATTCAACTGATGGCCAATCTACTTTAGAGATGTCAGGAATAGAGACTCTGTTCTTAAAAGAGTGTCAACCTAGAATTAAAACAAAAGGGGTACTAATATTTGAAGTCCCAGAAAAAGGGAGCTATTCTCTTAATCTCGTTGGGGATTTTCTTGGTACGACAACAGTAAAAATACTCTTAAAATAACTGTGTATATTTGTGGACATAATTATCTTCAATCATAAAATAGATGAATTAATGGTTTTGCGAGAACCCCTTAATTGTAAAATAAAGAAATGATTTAGCGTTGTAAAAATCTACGTTCTGTAATTAGTATTATCAAACGTTCATTTATTTTATCCGCTGTTTGATTAGAACTCTTATTGTCATTTCAATATAAGAAAATATGTTAATAAGTCCAAAGTCTGTTGTGGATCTAGCTGAGATTGATAACAAAATGACTTCGCTAATTTCAGAAGTGAAAGAAATTGTTCAAGCTTCAAATTTCGAGGAAAAATTCACATTTAAGTTAGATGAAACAAATAACTATTCTGGGATAAATGAATTGAATTGGGGAGGTATCTATCTAATTGAAATAAAAACTGAATCAACGAATTCATCAATAGATTGGATTGAAGAATTTTGTAACGAATGGCAAAAACCCGAATATGTCCGATGTTTCGTCCCAAACATTAAAAAGAAGAGAACTCGATTTCATTTTGATAACGTTGTTCAAGAATGGTTCCCTTTGTATATTGGGAAATCAAGAAACATTTCTAGAAGGATAAAGGAACATCTTGATTTGAAATTAACTCAGCCAACCACATCTCTAAAACTTCGAGAAAGAAAAAACATGTATGGACATGAATTTAGAGTTAGCACTATAAAAATTGAAACAGTAAACTACGATATTATAGCACCTCAATTTGAATCGGTGATGAGAGATAAAATAAATCCAATCCTTGGTCGACAATAGCACATAATACGTAGGCTACTACAATTTTATGCATATTATTCACTAGATTATGATATTTAATTGGTTTAATTTATACTTTAGTCGAATCGTTTTAAAACGATAATAAATATATTAATTATCCACATCTTTTCTTTATGAATCAATTAAAAAAGCAACAAATTTTAAGCACAAATAAATTTGCTTTGAAGAGCACTCAAAAAATGGATTGAATAATTGCAAAATATTAGGATGTATACAAATATTAATTTCATTGGTGGGATTCATGGTGTTGGCAAAGGTACAATATGCGACAAAATTGAATCGGAGTCAAACTTAATACACCTTTCTGCAAGCGATGTTTTAAATTGGGGGGAGATTAGTGATTTGAAAAATAAAAGAGTAAGTAGATTTGACGAATCCCAGAATAGACTTTTAACAGGGCTAAAAAATGTCATAAATCCAAATAAGGAGTACTTATTAGATGGTCACTTTTGTTTACTAAACATTGAAGGTCTACCAGAGAAAGTCCATGAAAAAACATTTATGGTAATAAATCCGAGGACAATATCTGTTGTAATCGAAGATCCTGAAATAATTTTTTATCGACTTCTACAAAGAGATGGAAAAGGATATGACCTATCTATTCTAGCCCAAATGCAGGAAATGGAAATTGAATATGCAAAAAAACTATCTATTAAGTTTAACATACCTTATTTTGAAATAATTAACGGAAATTATTCAGACCTTTTAAACCATTTATCATGAGAGTCCTTTTAGACACAAATATCATTATCCATAGAGAAGCGAGCAAAGTTCTTAATAAAGATATTGGCCTTTTATTTTATTGGCTTGATAAACTGCACTTTGAGAAATGCATACATCCTTTAACTGTTGAAGAAATACAGGGGTATCAAGATCCTAATGTCGTAAATACAATGGAAATCAAATTGGCGAATTATTATATTTTGAAAACCATTTCCCAAGAGTGTCAGGCTATAGAATTAATTAGACAAAACGACAAATCAAAAAATGATACTATTGATACAAGTATTCTTAAAGAGGTCTACTCTGGTAGAATTGATTTCTTAATTTCAGAAGATAGAGGGATCCATCGAAAAGCAAAAGCTTTAGGCATTTCCGAAAAAGTTTTTGGGATTGACGCTTTTCTAGAAAAAGTAGTTGCTGAAAATCCAGAACTTAGGGATTACAATGTACTTTCAGTTAGAAAAGAATATTTTGGAAATATTGATATTGATGATGATTTTTTCACTTCTTTCAAACAAGATTACAAAGCCTTTTCCGAATGGTTTCAGAAAAAGTCCGATGCCCCTTCATATATCTGTAGAACAGATGGATTAATTAAAGCCTTTTTGTATGTTAAAGTCGAATATAAGAATGAAGTATATTCAGATATTGAACCAGCTCTGCCACCAAAAAAGAGATTAAAAGTAGGCACTTTCAAAGTGGCATCAAATGGCTACAAGTTGGGTGAGAGATTCTTGAAAATTATTTTCGATAACGCCTTGACCTTAGGTGTTGAAGAAATTTATTTAACGATATTTGATAATAGAGATGACCAAAAACGATTAATAAATCTAATGGAAGAATGGGGATTCTCCTACTGGGGTATTAAGAAAACAGAAAATGGAGAGGAAAAAGTATATTTAAGGGACTTTTCAAAAACACCAAACACGAGCCATCCAAAGCTATCCTTTCCCTTTTTGTCCAAAAAGGTTACGAAATACCTTGTATCTATTTATCCAGAATACCATACAGACTTATTTCCAGATTCTAGATTGAATAACGAATCACCTGACACTTACATTGAGAATGAGCCTTATCGAAATGCAATAAAAAAGGTCTTTATTTCAAGGTCAAGGAATCGGGGATTGAAACCAGGAGACATAATCCTTTTCTATCGTACCGGTGGGAATTATGCAGGAGTAGTGTCAACAATTGGAGTTGTTGAAAATATAATACTTGATATTCGCGATGAAAACCACTTTATAGAGTTATGTCGTAAAAGAAGTGTTTTTAATGATGAAGAATTAAAAAGACATTGGAATTTTAGACCGTATGATCGACCATTTGTCGTAAACTTCTTATATATAGATTCTTTACCTACGCCAAAGGTCAATCTTGATCGATTAAGAAAATTAAATATCATTCAAGACGCCCCAAGAGGCTTTGAACCAATTGAAAATGCTAAATTTGTTCAAATATTAAATGAAGCTCGAGCAAATGGAAGTTATTTTATCGATTAAACCAGAATTCGCAAAAAAGATATTTGAAGGTTCAAAGAAGTTTGAATTTAGACGTACATTGTTCAAAAGCCAAAATGTAGAAAAAGTAATCGTTTATGCATCATCTCCAATATCGAAAGTTATTGGGGAGTTTGAAATTGAAAACATTTATTTTGAAAACATTGATTCACTTTGGGAGTTTACCAAAGAGTTTTCAGGCATTAGTAAAAAATATTATATTGATTATTTTGAGGGCAAGACTTCTGGTTATGCTTTAGAGGTAAAGAAGCCTGTTTTATATAAAGATTTCTTGTCGATTGTAGATGTATATGGTATTAAGCCACCTCAATCATTCGCATATTACTCAAAAGAGAGATAAGGATATTACGTTTAACAAATAAAAAGTTGTATTATAAAGAATTCAGTGAAAAAGATTTCACGAACCTATTTTAAAACGAATTTCAACTTTTTTATCCAATTCGAAAAGTCCTTTTCAAGAACTTTAAACGTATTTTCTAAATTGGTATAATTTTGAAGCAAATCAAAATACACCAAATCAAAAGCGGTGCTACTAACATAATCGATTTTCTTTTTATAACCCGAAACACAATTGCATCCTGTTCGATTAATAAAGTCAGAAATATTAAAATCTGAAGTTCGTAACGTTGAACAACTTCCAAAATGCACAATTTTGCCACTTAATTTGCCTTCTAACACGTCAGCAAGTTCACTTAGTAGTATTTCCTCCCTTCCAAGCACAATCCTGTTAGAACGTCCGTGAAATGCGAAATACAGTATGGAGTAGTTTGAATATCTAAGTTTGGTAAAATCGGACAAGTGTCGTAAGAACTCCTCTTTAGTCAAGCACCTGTGATAAATGTATTTTACTTTACTGGAAGTTTTTAAAAGTTCAAGTATCGGCCTTATACTTTTTGTACTTCGTGGATGTTTGTCCCAATTGCCTTCTAAGCAATAAATGTTTTTTTCGTAAGTCTCAGCACGTTTCACAATTTAATATCGTTAAAAACTTCATAAAACCGTGGCAAATCCTGTTCACGGATAACCTCATCGTTGTAAATATCCAGCATTTGAATGCTTCGATGCCTACTATACTTTGACACCATGAGCAATTCACCTTTGTACGACTTTATGAGTTTGGTTATAAAAAAATGACGGAAGCCGTGGGTGGTTCCGTCAATGTTTAATTGATCTAAGGTCTGTTTTATAAGTTCCCTAATGGACTTAGTGGTTAAACGTGATCCATTGGAAAAATTACTGGTACTTCGAAAAAGTGCGCCTTCCTTGAATCTGCATTTTGTCAAGTAGGATTTCAATATATTGACAGCTGAAGGATGTAAATGAATCGGCTCTTTATCATCCCTCCCCTTTCCTCGAATAAATGCGACTTTGGTTTTAAGATCAATATCCGTTACATTCAATCTGGAAATTTCAATTTGTCGCAAACCTTGAAAAATGAGTAATGATAGAATTGCCTTTAATCTCAGATTTGTGATCGTCGATTCCAACTCATTGCAATACGTCTGGAGTTTCAAAATAGCCTCATCATTCAAACCATCTTTTTTGTGTAGCTTACTTTGTGTAAAACCTTTGATGTTATCGGTTAACTTGACTGGTATCAATTGAAACCGATACAATCCATCTAAAAAGACTTTTGCTGAAACTAAGTACTTATTCTTTGTGGAAACACTATAGGTGTCCACACTCATAAGATACCGTTTGTAATCTAAGAAAGTGTTGAGATTAAATCCATGCAATTGGATAAAATTCAAGAATTGCCCAATTCTAACACTGTAATCTTTTCGTGTGTTTTCGGAAACATCTAATGAATCAAAAACTTGCTTTTGAATGATTTGTATCCTGTCTGGAACAAATAAAACCGCATTTACGTTGTTTTCCATACTGTACTCCTTTTAAGTAATACAGTGAAGTTACTAAAACTTTCTTATATTTGCAAGTGTATATGATTGATATATAGGTTTTTAGATGATATTTAAACAAAAAGTGCAAATGTTTTACCATTGTTTTACCACCAAAACCAAAAAAACGTTGCAATCATTTAGATTACAACGTTTTCCATAAAAATGTTCGTGATCCCGTGGAGACTCGAACTCCAATCGATGGAACCGGAATCCATTATTCTATCCATTGAACTACGGGACCCTTGAGGCGCAGCAAAAGTACGACAAAAAAACCAAAACAAAAAGTTAGAGAAACCCCGATTAAACTATTACCATGCGCTATACAAAAGGGCTATCTTGGCATTTCGTCTTTTCCGTAAACAAAAAAGACATTAAAGGGGCAGATTTTCTGTATAACACCTACCATTTTGTCATTTTTTTATATATTTGCACAATTTTTGACCCAAATCGAATACCGTTATGAGTTACCTTATACAACCCAAAGATTATAAAGCCCTGCTCGATCTGAAGCAGACGGAGCAAGCCATCAAGCTCGTTAAGGATTTTTTCCAACAGAGTCTTTCCTCTGAATTACGTCTACGTAGAGTAACTGCACCCTTATTTGTACTGGCAGGACAGGGAATAAACGACAATCTTTCGGGTAAGGAACGTCCGGTCAATTTCCGCATCAAAGACATGAACGACTGCCAGGCCGAGATTGTCCACTCACTGGCCAAGTGGAAACGACTGACATTGAGCGAATACAGCATCGAAGAAGGATACGGCATCTATACAGACATGAACGCCATCAGGGCTGACGAGGAATTGGGCAACCTTCACTCCTTATACGTTGACCAATGGGACTGGGAAATGTGCATCACCAAAAACGACCGAACCATCGATTTCCTCAAATCGGTAGTACGTCGCATTTTCGCCGCCATCCGCCAAACAGAGTTCTTGCTATTTGAACAATATCCCTGCATGCGTCCCTGGTTGCCGGAAGAAGTTACTTTCATCCACTCGGAAGAACTGCTGAAGATGTATCCCAACCTGAGCCCGAAGGAACGTGAAAATGAATTCACCAGAAAACACAGGGCTGCATTTATTTTTGGCATCGGAGCCCCACTTTCAAACGGAATCAAGCATGACGAACGCGCTCCGGACTACGATGACTGGACAACGCAAAACGAAGACGGCTATCAAGGACTGAACGGCGACTTGTTTGTTTGGAACGACGTGCTGGGTTGTGCGCTGGAACTCTCCTCCATGGGTATCCGGGTTGACCACGACGCCCTGCTCAAGCAACTCGAACTGTGCGGTTGCGAAGACCGAAAGGAACTCTACTTCCACAAAAAATTACTGAACAACGAATTACCCTTGAGCATCGGAGGTGGCATCGGCCAATCCAGACTCTGCTTGAGCTTACTCAAAAAGGCACACATCGGTGAAATTCAAGCCAGCATCTGGCCGGAAGAAATGCGACAAACCTGCCATCAAAAAGGCATCAATTTGATTTAAAAAAAGAGGGGGGAAAAACCCCTCTCGTTGAGATGGCAGCTTACTGATTCACCGTAATGTGGAAACAAGCTTGCTTGAGCTCTCTAACCACCTTACACTTCCCTTCATCTGACATTTCCGTAAGCACCTCGGCTAAAGGATGACGCATCATGTCGTGTCGGCAATACCCTTCAGGTGCCCTCTTTTCATGAAGCGGAAGAAATTCCTTGTACGAAATATCAAAGGAAGTACCATACACATGCGAGGATATTTTATGTGTCGCATTGGAATTCCGCATACCAAGTCCCTGTTGGCTTTCCAAGGTTCGCAGTACAGAACTGATCATCAAGTAGTAAGGTGGCAGGTTCGAGGCCGCCAATCGCGCCTGAAACCGCTCTCCAATCTCATTCAGTAAAGCCACAGCCTTGGGCACCAAGTACGGATAGGAATGAGTGAGATTTTTCAGCCGATAGGTCTTCGCTTTCGGATCCAATTCTTTCAATTTACCCCACAACACCATATCTCCTACCTTTGCCTCCAACTCAGCGTTTGAAGCAAAAGGCTGAATGCCCATGCGTCGGGCACTTTCCAAATGCGATTCGATGTTATCCTTCAAACGGCCTATTTTCCAATGCTCGTGTGAAATAGCCTTACAATCGGGACACTCGCCCACCCTATAAAAGGTGACTTCACCGGAGGAATCCTTACAGGTTAAAGCCTTATGGTTGAAAAGAGCAGGCGTTTGCCAGTCTATGGAATCTATAGATCGAACAATAGAAATCAACATCAGACAAGAACAAAAACCAATAACAAAAAAGAAGAGACTTAGGCGGGTTGAGCGGCGCATGATGTAAAAAGAATGAGTAGATTTGCAAACATGGATGTAAAGATAGAAAAATCCTGGAAAACCACCTTGGGGCCGGCGTTTGAAATGCCCTATTTTGTGCAATTGACGCAGTTTATTCATGACGAATACACTCACCATAACGTCTACCCAAACGGGAAGGATATTTTCAAAGCCTTCGATCTGTGTCCAATCGATCAAGTCAAAGTCGTGTTGCTCGGGCAAGATCCCTACCACGAGCCAGGCCAAGCCCATGGCCTGTGTTTTTCAGTTCCGGAAGGATGCCCCAATCCCCCCTCGTTGCAAAACATCTTTAAGGAAATCAAGGCTGACATGGGCTATAGACCCTATCCCAATGGAAACTTGGAACGGTGGGCCAAGCAAGGCGTATTGCTGTTGAACGCAACGCTCACCGTACGGGCACATGCAGCCGGTTCCCATCAGCGTCAAGGATGGGAGACATTCACCGACGCGGTTATCCATCAATTGGCCTCGCAACGACAGGGTTTGGTCTTCCTACTGTGGGGGGCTTACGCTCAAAAGAAGGGGAGTTTTATCGACCAAAGCCAGCACCTAGTACTCACTTCCGTGCACCCATCACCCCTATCTGCCCACCGAGGCTTCTTTGGCAATCATCACTTCAGCCGCACCAACGAGTGGCTGTCAAACCACGGGCAGTCCCCCATCGACTGGAGATAAACCGAAGGTGCAACCCATCCTCACCGGTGGCAGCAATCCTACTTGCCCCAAATAAAATTGTCTCGGTTGTTTTGGTGCTGTTCGTACTTCAAATCGGACAGCATGCTCGACTTCACCCTGATGGAAAAATTGTACGATTTATACCGACCAATGGGAATAAAGTTGGCCGACATTTCCCAGCAGTGCAGATCGCGGGAAATAGCGCAGTTCATGGTGGAAAATTCCTTATTTTCAAAGTCATAGTTGGTCGAAGCCGACAGTTTCCAGGTAGAAAACAAGTTCAAGTTTCCACTCAACGTAAGACTGTGCGTAAACGAATAATCGTAATACATCTTTTGTTTATTGAAACTTGATTGACCGTATCGGAGCGAATAAGCCAAGTTGATGTTCCACGGTGATTGTATTTTCTTGTAAAGAGCCGATTCCGGATCTTGCGGCTCGTTTGAAACGGCTTTCTTCTTGTCAGAACCAGCTGAAGCGGTGACGTCACCCTCCGCATTTCCGGTATCCGTATCGGTGGATTTCTTTTTGAACGTCTCATTGTTGATGCTGTATGAAAAAGACGTGCTGGTACCCGTGAAGCGTCCCGGAATATGCAGCTTTTCCCACGTGGTCACGTTGACCCTGACCGGCCTCCCCTTTCCATCCAATTGATACATATATGGATCAAGACTGCTGCCGAGGTTAAGGGTATATAACTTTCCAAACTTGATACGAATGTTTACCGAAATATTACTCCAGTTCATAGAATCGACAGCCAGGTTGTAACTACCGGCAAACGATAAGTTATCAATCAGGCTCACTTTCTTATCCGTCTCCGTGGAATCAACCTTACTCCTCAGCTTCATTTCTAGGTTGTTGCTCAACGAGAACCCCACGCTACCTGACTTCCCCGTACCAGGCACCCCGTATAAGGAATTGGCATACCTCGAATACTGCGTAGTTTGAAGCACACTGTCGTTATCCATGTAGGAATAATGACCGTAATACCCGTATTTCTCATCGCCAAAATCGGGCCGGTACGAAAATGAAATAGAGGGTGTCATCACGTGACGGATCATATTAACCTTGTCCCCCATCAGCTTATTGATAAACGGCAACGGTTGATAAAAACCGTACAGTTTGCTCGATGCACTTACACTGGCTGTATAGTCCCAAACACGATTAAAACCCCACGTCGTATCGGTCACCACCTTGTTTCGACCAGTGTCGTAATGTTTATCAAGGGAACTGGAAGTCCAACGCTCCGTATAGTTAAACGAAGGCGTAATGTTGATGTAATTCAAGACATTGAACGTAGCTGAAATAGGAATACTATGCTCTATCCCGTTTTTCCAATCCTTGATGAATGATTTCTTCAACAAGTCGTATTCCTTAACCTCGCTGATGCTGTTGGCAAACGAACCCGAGTACCCCACCCGAATCTTTTCGTACCACCGCTCGTTGCCGACCGCATTTTTGCGTTTAAACGGACTGATGGTTGACATACTTAATCGGAAACTGGGCAAGGTAATGGACATAACAGAATCCCTGGTACGTTGGGAAATGCTCACGTTCATACTTGCTGAAAAGGGACTTTCCGGGAAACGTTGCGTCAGGTTGATACTGGAACTTTTCGTATTATTAGAGAATGCCTGCGGGTTGTAATACGACGCCATATCGTTTCGCGTATACCCACTGGTAGCAAAATTCACCCCCGCCGAAAAAGTGCGGAAAGGATTGGCTTTGGGGTCCTGATTATGATTCCAGGTCACGTTTAAGTCTTTCGCCTTTGCATAATCCGGCAAATTTTTCTCACTGGTTACCGTTTCAATGTACGAAGCATTGAATACGCCGGAAAACGCGTACCGTTTGCGATAAGATGTCCTGCCTCTGATACCCCAAGAACCCTTGGAATACAAATCTCCCGTCAACGCAACATCCATGTAATCGTTGATTGCAAAGTAGTAGCCCATATCCTTCAGGTAAAAACCACGACTCATTTCGTCGCCGTACGTAGGTGTCAAAATACCTGAGGAATATTTTTCCGACATCGGAAAATAGCCAAACGGAATAAAGATGGGCAAATGGACGTCTTCCATTACCAAGTGGGCCGGTCCGGAAACCATGAATGAACCGGGTTTTACCTTGGCCTTACTCAGCGCCAGGTAAAAATGTGGATGTTCGTGGTTCTCACAGGTGGTATACTTGCCATCTATCATGCACAACATATCCTCGCCGGTCTTTTTGGTCAAACCACTAACCACAAAACCCTCACCCTGTTCGGTTATCGCCTCTCTAATCAAACCCTTTCCTGTCTTGAAATTGTATTGAATCGATTTGGACTCAAACTTCTCACTTTTATCGGAAAAAATCGGATTATTCCTCATCACACCACTGGTGTCCCTTAATCCTTCGGCATACAGCAGGCTGCTGTCCATGCTCATTTGAATGAAACCGGCGTTCAGCTCCTTATCCACATACTTCACCTTACCTTCGCCATACAGAAGACCCTTCCCACCCGCTAAAAATACCAGTGAGTCATTGGATTGATATTCCACGATTTCAGTGAGTTGCGTGGATTTTTTTTTGGTTGAAGACGTGTCGTGTTTGACAACGGGGAGGGTATCAGAAACAGGATGGGATGTTGAATCGGTCAAAAAAGAATACGGAACGGGAGCGCTGAAAGTCGGGGTATCCGTTAAAGTAACCTGCCCGCTAACAGTACGCACTGGCAATACCATACAGCCCACTATAATGAGCAGTGCAGGTATGCACACCGGTCGGATCCTGCGCGAAACTATCATTCAAGCCCTTGATTAGTGGCGCAAAGGTAACGAAAAAAGATAGTACTTAATCTCATACATTGAAGAAGCGACTACACCAGGCATCAAATCGGGCTACACCGTTATTCCCATACTTGGCTAAATCCTCTCGCACTTGTCCGGGAGTGCGTTCCATAAGAGGATGAGACTTAGAAAAGAACAAATCTGAAAAACAAACAAGGACTTCCTCAATACTCTGAGGCTGCATATCTCGGTGCGGCAAGGGTAGTTGATGCGACACGATTTCTTCTACCGTTAGGCCGGTTCCAACATGCCGCTCACAAACCAAAGCGTGCTTAGGGTAACCCTCGGCCTCCAACAACTCACGCCCCAAAATACCGTGACACAGATAAGGGTACGTACCTTGGCACAAGATAGAAGGTGCATACGTTTTAAACACACCGATGTCGTGCAATAACGACGCCTCTTCGAGAAATACAACATCGACCTTAAGCGAAGGATGTTTGACCGCAATCGACAATGCCATATCGGCTACTCGCCGGCTGTGGTCGTAAACAAGTTCAAACAAACCCGAACTGTCGTCCAGGTAACGGTGCAACAACGAAAAGACTGGTACCATACACGTTTTTCAAAGACAGCACAAAGGAAACATTTTTTTGGCGTATACGCATATTTCCGCTACTTTTGCGTAGCTAATTGTCAAAGACATGAGACCAACTGTAAAGTACCTGTTGCTGCTGATTATTATCCTGCTGGCACCCCTCCAGGTGACGCAGGCAGCCACCGCACAACCCTTTACCGTAGTCATCGACGCCGGTCACGGAGGGAAAGACCCCGGTGCACTCGGATCGATCGTACGAGAAAAAGACATCATACTCGATGTTGCTCTCCGGGTAGGCCAACTCATCGCCAGGCAACACCCAACGGTAAAAATCATCTATACCCGAAGCACGGACGTATTCATTCCCCTGCAACAACGGGCAGATATTGCCAACAAGGCGAACGCGAACCTCTTCATTTCCATTCATGCCGACTATTCGGAAAACAAGTTGGCGAAAGGACCCACCTGCTACACCTTGGGACCCAACCGCTCAAAAGACAATTTTGAGATTGCCAAGCGTGAGAATTCCGTTATCCTTCTTGAGGACAACTACAAACAACGCTACGAAGGGTTTGACCCTAATTCTGCGGAGTCATACATCATGTTTGAATTCATGCAAGACAACTACATGACCAAAAGCATCGAACTGGCTTCGATGATACAAAAAAACTTTAAGCAGGCAGGAAGATCAACAAAAGGCGTTCGTCAGGACGTGTTCCTCGTGCTAAGAAACACCAGCATGCCCTCTGTCTTGGTAGAACTGGGCTTTGTGACCAACAGGGAAGAAGAATTATATTTGAAGAGCGATACCGGCAAAAACGAATTAGCCGAAGGCATAGCCAAGGCATTCACTGAATTCAAAACGGCGTACGAACGCAAGAACGGGGTGCAGGCAAGCATGCCTGCAAGAAACGAAAGCATTTCAGTGGTCGCGGACACGCCAATTGCACCCGTGAAACTTGTTACTTCAGACGTTGTCCTTTCTGACAATAGCATCCAATTTAGCGTTCAACTGCTAACGGTTCCTTCAAAACTATCAGCCAAAGACAAACGCCTAAAGGGTTATACCTTAGATTTCTACACTGAAAAGGGCAGCTACAAATACACCCTTGGCAGCTACACCGACTTTGATTCAGCCAATGCGGCATGCGCCAAACTACACAAAGAATTCCCCGACGCCTTTGTAGTGGCTTTCAAGAATGGCAAGCGCATTCCGGCAAACGATGCCAGAAAGCAAACAAAAACGTCCAACTAACACACACCGTATGAGCTTTCCCCTCAAGAACATCAAAAGCGAAATCAAAATAGGCTTTATTGTCGTTGTATCCATGGGCCTTTTCTTTTGGGGATTGAATTTTCTGAAAGGTGTCAACCTGCTGAAGCCCAGTAATTACTATGTGGTCACCTATACCCGTGTGGACGGCCTGGTCAAGTCAAGCCCCGTAACCCTCGACGGGTTTCAGGTAGGATTGGTCCGCGACATCGAGTACCTGTACGAAAACCCGGGACACATCATGGTTACCCTCGACCTCAACCCAAAATTACGTTTGCCGGCGGGTTCGTCTGCAGCGCTAGTCGGATCCCTGCTTGGAAACCCATCCATTGAGCTAACCCTCGGTCAGGCCGGTTCCCCCATACTGTCTCACGGTGACAGCCTGTTAGCCGTTATCGAGCCGGGCTTGATGGACCAACTGAAAGGAGGGCTGCTGACCAGCATGGAAAGAATGGTCAATCACACCGACAGCCTTGTGACGGGTGTAGAAACCCTTCTCAATAACGGCAGTCTTGCCAACAGCCTAAGCTCCATCGAACAAAGCACCAACGAACTGAAGAAACTGACAGTCAACCTAAACAAGACCCTTAACAACGATTTGCCCGGCATCCTTCAGCATGTCGACCAATTGACACAAGAATACTCCGGCTTCGGAAAGCATTTGAACCAACTTGATTTGGAAGGAACCCTGTCCAAGGCTGATAAAGCCATTGAAAACCTGAGCAATCTGTCAACACGCCTCAACAGTTCCGACAATTCCATGGGCCTGCTTCTGAACGACAAAAGCCTCTACCTGAATCTGAGCAGTACAGCTTCCAGTGCAAACGAACTACTATTTGACCTCAAGGAGCACCCCAAGCGATACGTGCACTTCTCCTTGTTCGGCAACAGTAACAAACAGTAACTTTTTCATCGATTTTCTTGCTCGACTGTATTTGGTCAACTAAGCCGGATTATCCATTTGCAGGGTATTTCTGCATTTTAAGCCATTGTTAGGGCGTTTATACATCCATGAAACAGCACCCTTTAAAAGGATATAAAATATTTAATACAAATATAATATAACTACTCAACCCCTTAACACGATGGCTTGTAACCCAACCATGCCATTATTACAGTTAATCCTGCCAGTTTTGCAAGCATCTTGAATATAGCACGTTACCTATCGACCACTTCCTATCACATTGTCAATCTGCACATTACGCTAATAATCTGAGAATAAAGCCTGTAACAATTTGCAAGTTTTAACACACAAAAAACGAATTTGCATAATCGATTTATTTTTCAAAAATTTGCATCTCACAATAAAAAAATCACCGAACATGACCTTGAATCATCAATCGCTTTGGAGTAGTTGTCTTACCATCATAAAAGACAATGTACCACCGGTTGGTTATTCCACCTGGTTTGAGCCGGTAATTCCGCTCAAGTACGAAAATAAGGCTCTGTTGATTCAAGTTCCCAGCCACTTTTTTTACGAACAACTGGAAAGCCAATACGCCGATTTGATTGGTAAGGTATTGCAACGCACCACCGGTGAAAACACCCAGCTCCTGTATCAGGTAATGATGTTGGACACGGCTGTTCAAATGGTTCCCGAAAAGCATCAACCGACGGAGAATAAGCTGTCCGGTATTCCTGCCAGGCCGGCCATGCCGACCAACCCCTTCGATCAGGTCGTTCTTGCCCGGTTGGAGTCCCAACTCAATACCAACCTGACGTTTGGCAACTTTATCGGTGGAGACAGCAACGTCCTGGCCAGAACAGCCGGCGTATCCATCTCTGAAAAACCGGGAAAAACGGTTTTCAACCCCTTATTTGTACACGGAAAGTCGGGTGTTGGAAAGACGCACCTGTTACACGCCATCGGCAACGCAGCCTTGCAGTCACAGCCTAATCTACGGGTATTGTACGTATCATCCCACTTGTTTCAGGTACAGTATTCACAAGCGTACCTAAGCAATACCGTCAACGACTTTATCCATTTTTACCAGAGCATAGACGTACTGTTGATTGACGACATCCACGAACTGGCGGGCAAGACAGGTACCCAAAACGTCTTCTTCCACATTTTCAACCACCTGCATCAAAACGGCAGACAGTTGATTCTCACCTGCGACCGCGCACCAAAAGACCTGTCCGGCATCGAAGACCGGTTGTTGACCCGCTTCAAATGGGGATTGACGGCTGAAATGGAAAAACCCGACTACTCGTTGAGGATTTCCATCCTTCAAAGCAAATTACAACGCGACGGTCTTCGTTTCAGCGATGAAGTAGTCAGCTACATTGCCAAACACGCTACCGAAAACGTCCGAGACCTGGAAGGCATCGTTGTTTCACTGATGGCCCACTCCGTTATCTACGGAAAAGACGTCGATCTGGAACTGGCCAAACGGGTTGTCTCAAACGCTGTATCCACACAGGAAAAGCCCCTATCGGTGGAAATTATCGAAGAAGAAGTATGCCGCTACTTTGAAATTGATCCCGATCTCATTCAATCGAAATCGAAGAAACAAGAAATATCCCAGGCCAGGCAAATTGCCATGTATTTATCCAGAAAATACACCGATAAATCGTACTCCACCATTGGGCAGCTCATCGGAAAACGCGACCATGCAACCGTGCTTCATGCCTGCAAGACGGTAGGCAATTTAATGGAGACCGACAAACAGATGAAAGCCTGCATTGAGGATATTGAAAAGCACCTTCAATCCAAGTAACCCTGCTCCCGGAGCACCTGTATCCACGCCGTGGAAAAGTGTTCATTGTCCGTTTTCGTGTAACGGATGTCTGCAAAGACCTGAGCCAAATTCTCTTTTTGATTAATCTCCACAAAATGCCGGTTTTCAGCCAATTCCTCCTTGAGGGCATAAAGCCTGTCAATAGCCGTTGCCGTGTACGGTCTGTACACCTCCTCGTGCACAATAGCTTCCATCGGCAACCGTTCAGGCAGAGGACCTGATTCTTTTTCTTTGGGATAGCCAACCGTGACAGTGGTCAACGGCACCACAAGGAAAGGAAGCCCTAAGACGCGGCATATACCTGCCGCGTTGTAGGTGGTAGTTCCCAGGTAACAGATGCCAAGGCCCTTTTCCTCAGCCGCCGTACAAAATGCCTGAGCGAGGATGATCGCATCGATGGCTGCGTAGGTGAAGGCCTGTATGTTGTTGAAACCGGGGAGCGCCCCACGTTGTTCGCACCATTGGGTAAACCGGTTGAAGTCTGCGCAAAATGTCAACACAACGGGAGCCTGAGTCACCTGAAGTTGATTGAAATGCAAGGGAGCCAGTGCCTGCTTGCCGGATGCATCGCGGGTGACGACAATACTGTAGGCTTGCATATTTCCTGTGTTGCTCGCCCTACAAGCCGTTTCCAACAGTTCGTCCAACAAGGATTGGTCTAAAGGCTGCTCATTATAGGAACGTACTGTGCGTCTGGTCTTCAAAGAAATCATCGTTGCGGTCGTTTTATGTGATTGATAGACAAAGATAACAAATTGAGAAAAAGAATTACGCAATCCACGTGCACCTTTTCTAAAATTGTCAGCCATTCTATTATTCCATCAGTTAAGATTTTCAAAAAAGAAAATTTCATCGCCTATCAAAAATTCATATATTGCTGTATACTTGATATTTATATGTATTTCTTGGGAAACTTGCATAATTAACAATCTATTCACGTGAAACATTTTGAGGTGTAGCTATTAAGAACTAACATTGTAAAACCGTAACAAGACATAAAACACCAGTGCAAACTATCATCAAATCAAGATTAAGAACGTGAAAAAGAGCTACACACACGACCAGGCCTATCAAGCATCACTGGAATACTTTCAAGGAGACGAACTGGCAGCCCGCGTTTGGGTGAATAAATACGCATTGAAGGATTCACACGGCAACCTGTTCGAAAAGGATCCAAGCGACATGCACCGACGCCTCGCGTCAGAAATCGCACGCATTGAGAGCAAGTACCCCAACCCCCTTGACGAAAAGGAACTGTTCGACTTATTCGACCACTTTCGTTACATCGTTCCACAAGGCAGCCCGATGACGGGCATTGGAAACAACTTCCAGGTAGGTTCCCTCTCAAATTGTTTCGTGATTGGCGTGGATGGCCCTGCCGATTCCTACGGAGCCGTGATGAAAATCGATGAAGAACAAGTCCAACTCATGAAACGCCGCGGCGGTGTAGGGCATGACCTGTCTCACATCAGGCCCAAAGGTACACCGGTCAAGAACTCAGCCCTCACCTCAACCGGTATCGTCCCGTTTATGGAACGGTACTCCAACTCAACCCGCGAAGTCGCCCAGGACGGACGTCGTGGCGCCTTGATGCTCAGTGTCAGCATCCAACATCCCGACTCCGAAACGTTCATCGATGCCAAAATGCTGGAAGGCAAGGTGACTGGCGCCAACGTGTCCGTAAAGATCAACGACGCTTTTATGCAAGCCGCCTCAAACGGCACACCGTTCACGCAGCAATACCCCATCGACAGCAGCAAGCCGACCTTCACCAAGGAAATTGACGCGCTCTCGTTGTGGAACAAGATTGTACACAACGCGTGGCAATCGGCGGAGCCCGGCATCCTGTTCTGGGATACCATCATCCGTGAATCAGTTCCCGACTGCTATGCCGACCTGGGCTTCCGCACCGTATCGACCAATCCCTGCGGTGAAATTCCGCTTTGCCCCTACGATAGTTGCCGCCTATTGGCCGTCAACCTCTATTCCTACGTGCAAAAACCCTTCACCAAGGACGCCTATTTCGACTACGACTTGTTCAACAAGCACCTAGCCGCTGCCCAACGCATCATGGATGACATCATCGACCTGGAAATGGAGAAGATTGACATGATTATGGCAAAGATCATCGCCGACCCGGAAGGACAGGATGTTAAACTGACCGAACAACAGCTCTGGGAAAAGATCCGCTCAAAAACGCTGAAAGGCCGCCGTACCGGTGTAGGCACAACAGCTGAAGGCGATATGCTGGCCGCAATGGGTCTGCGCTACGGCACCGAAGAAGCCTCTGATTTTTCCGAAAAGATCCACCAACGCGTAGCCGTGGAATGTTACCGATCTTCGGTTAAGTTGGCCAAAGACAGAGGAGCGTTCGAACTCTTTGACTTCAACCGCGAAAAAAATAATCCCTTCATCAAGCGCTTGGCCTCTGTTGCCCCTGAGATGGTAGAGGATATGAAAAAATACGGGCGCCGCAACATCGCTTGCTTGACCATAGCACCCACCGGCACCACCAGTTTGATGACACAGACCACGTCGGGTATCGAGCCGGCCTTCAGTTTGGTCTACAAACGCAGACGCAAAATCAACCCCAACGACAAGGAATCCCGGATTGACCACACAGACGATAATGGCGACTGCTTCGAAGAATACATCGTCTTTCACCACAAATTCGTCACCTGGATGGAAGCCAATGGCTACCCAACCGCCAAACATTACGAACCGGAAGAGATGGAAGAGCTGATTGCCCTTTCACCCTACCACAAGGCCACTTCCAACGATGTGGACTGGATGCAGAAAGTAAAGATGCAAGGTCGTGTACAAAAATGGGTGGACCATTCCATCAGCGTCACCATCAATCTGCCCTCCGATGCTACCGAAGAACTTGTCGGCCAACTCTACATGGAAGCTTGGAAAAGCGGATGCAAGGGATGTACCGTGTACCGTGAAGGTTCCCGCTCCGGTGTACTCATTTCAAACACCCCTCCCAAGAAAGAGGAAGAAAAAGAAAAGAAGGAAGACCGAAAGCTGATTTGCTACCCTGAGCATACCCCAAAACGTCCCAGGGAGTTGGAAGCCGATATTGTCCGTTTCCAGAACAACAAGGAAAAATGGATTTCCTTCATCGGTTTGAACGGCGGACGTCCTTATGAGATTTTTACCGGTATCCAGGACGACGAGGAAGGCATCGTGCTTCCCAAAAATGTCACCAATGGAAAGATCATCAAGAACATCGATGAAAATGGCGTGAAGCGGTACGACTTCCAATTCTCGAACAAACGGGGTTACAAAACGACAATCGAAGGACTCTCCGAAAAGTTCAACTCCGAATACTGGAACTACGCCAAACTGATTTCAGGCGTATTGCGCTATGGCATGCCCATCGATCAGGTGCTGAAGTTGATCACCGGCCTCGACTTGGACAGCGAGTCCATCAATACCTGGAAAAACGGGGTGGAACGCGCGCTCAAGAAATACATGCCCAATGGCACCGAGGCCAAAGGTCAAATCTGCCCGGAATGCGGTAGCGAAAGCCTTATTTATGAGGAAGGGTGCTTGCATTGTACCAACTGTGGCCACTCCAAGTGCGGATAAGTCCAGTTCTAACCGAATCACAGAAGGCTGCCTTTTTAACGGGCAGCCTTCTTTTTATCACTCAATCAAGCATCAGTCTTGATTCGTAGAAACGGTCATTTTGCAGCTTCCATTCAACACCGCACCGGGTTCAATCATCAACGTCGAAGCAGTGACATCACCCTTAATTTCAGCCTGACTCCGTAAAATCAATAACTCTTTGGTGTCCACATTGGCCGTCACTTTTCCGAGAATCTCCGCGTTTACACAGCGAATTGATCCTTTCAGCGTCGATTGCAAGCCCATTACCAGCTTTCCGCCACACACAATGTCTCCTTCCAGGGATCCGTCCAATCTAAGATCGTATTCGGTATCGATCGATCCTACTATTCTCGTTCCAGTAGCCAATATGCTGTAGAGGGAACCAGAATTTACTGCCGTTTCTTTCGCCATTTCGTCTGTATATTTTTACAAAAATACATTTTTTACCTCAAAAACAAGGATAATTGCTGTCCTTCACAACAAAATGTACCTTTGTTGCAAACATCGACACTATGGATAAAATTTATCTTAAAGGCATGCGTTTCTACGCCTATCACGGCGTAGGTGAACAAGAACGCAAAGTTGGCAATACATTTTTGGTAGATCTCATCGTTGAAGGAGATTTCTCAAAAGCCTGTCAATCAGACCAAATTGCCGACGCGATTAATTACGCAGACCTCTATGAAACGGTTTTCAACGTCATGCAAGTGCCCTGCAACCTGCTCGAATACCTCGCAGAGGCCATTTGTCGCTCTATCAAGCACAACTTTCCTCACATATCCCGCATGGAGATTACATTGACAAAACAGAACCCGCCCCTTGTCGGTCAAATGGATAGCGCAAGCGTCATACTCGTTCGTTGAATAGAAAAATAGTTACTTGTTTCTCAACAACCTATCAAAACATTCCGTAATTTTGCCGTCCCTTATACGTCAAAAACATATTCATCTTACTCGGATTGAAATTTTTTCATCAATCCAACCAACTTGGATTTTTAATAGCAACGGCAAAAATGAAGAACAAATACATCCATCTCATTGAGCAATCGTTCGAGTTTCCGAACGATGAGTTCGGACTGATTGAAAACGAACTGACTTGGTTTTCCATCCCCCTTATGGATATCATCAAACAGTATGGTACTCCATTGAGAATCTTCTACTTGCCAAAAATAGGACAGAACATCCAACGTTCGCGGCGCATGTTTAATGTGGCCATGGCTAAAGCTGAATACGACGGGGATTACCACTACTGTTACTGCACAAAAAGCTCCCATTTCTCGTTCATCATTGAAGAGGTGCTCAAGCATAACGTCCACATTGAAACCTCATCCGCGTTTGATATCAACATTATTGAAACGCTATTTGAGAATGGCAAAATCGATAAAAGCAAATACATTATCTGCAACGGATTCAAGCGTCCTCAATACATTGAGAACATCCAAAACCTTATCAAGCAGGAATTTGAGAACACTATACCCATCCTTGACAACAAATTCGAACTCGACTTACTCATGGATGGTATCGATCATAAAGTGAAGGTGGGTATCCGTATTGCTTCCGAAGAAGAACCTAAATTTGACTTCTATACCTCCAGGCTTGGCATTCGCTACAACGACATCATCCCCTACTACTTGGATAAGATCAACACCAATCCATTGGTGGAACTCAAAATGCTTCATTTCTTCATCAATACGGGCATCAAGGACACGGCCTACTACTGGAATGAATTGACCAAGGCCGTTGAACTCTACTGCGAGTTGAAACAAATTTGCCCGGAACTGGACTCTATCAATATCGGCGGCGGCTTCCCCATCCAGGTACACCTGGACTTTGAATACGATTATGAATACATGGCGGAAGAAATCATCTCGCAAATCAAGACTATTTGCGTGCAAAATAAGGTAAAAGAGCCCGATATCTTTACTGAATTCGGATCGTTTACCGTGGGCGAAAGCGGCGCCATGCTGTATTCCATCATCAACCAGAAGCAACAGAACGACCGCGAGTTGTGGAACATGATTGACAGCTCCTTCATCACCACCCTGCCGGACACCTGGGCCATCAACCAGCGCTTCGTGCAGCTGGCCATCAACAACTGGGATATGGAATACCAACGCGTGCACTTGGGTGGACTAACCTGCGACAGTGAGGATTTCTACAACTCGGAAGCTCACTCCAATGCCGTATTCCTTCCCAAAATCGTTCCGGACAAGGAGCAATACATCGGCTTCTTCCATTGCGGCGCCTACCAGGAATCGCTCAGCGGTTACGGTGGCATCCAGCACTGCCTCATCCCTGCGCCCAAAATGGTGCTCATCGACCTTGACGAAGACGGCGAATACTACACCAAGCTGTTTGCCAAGGAGCAGAGCTACAAATCAATGATGAAAATCCTGGGTTACTAACACCCAAAGAATTCCTGAACAAGTAACTGTTTCCGTTCCGCCGGCAGGGTATTACCGCAGCAAGGGAAAGTAATCGGTAAATCGCTTCTTTCCAAACAGGTGATAGCCTAGCACGATGCTGCCGTCATAGAAGCCGGGGAAAAACTTCATTCGACTGTTGCCCACAATCTCCCTGCGTTGAACATGAATGGCCTTGCGCATCTGCCAAAAATCCCTTCTGGCATGACAAACAGCCTGAGCATCTGCCTCCTTTCCGGCAAGTAAGAAAATCAAGGCCGACAGGTAATCCATGACGAAGCGAGCGGCCATAACCAACCACAACCGTTCGTCTGGCAGGTTTTTGTACAGCATCAGCAGATTATTCCTGAAATTGAGATAAGTTTTGTGCGGATTGCTTTTGTTGAGGGTCCCACCTCCCAAGTGATAGACCGTTGACGCTCCCACGCACACAAAACGGTAGCCCTTATGGTGAAGACGCCAGCATAGGTCGATTTCCTCCATGTGGGCAAAGAACCGGGCATCCAGTCCTCCTACCTCACGATACGCATCGAGACGAATGCACAGGCACGCTCCAGTCGCCCAAAAGACATCAACCGTGCTGTTGTATTGTCCATAATCACCTTCAATCAGTTCCAGCACGCGACCCCGACAAAACGGATAGCCCAGCGCATCGATGAATCCACCCGAGGCGCCGGCGTGTTCGAACAGGCTTCGACATTTCATATCCAGCACCTTGGGCTGACAACCAGCCACATCGGAATGTGCGTCCAAATAATCAGTTAGAATACCAAGCCAACCCGGAGTAACCTCCACATCTGAATTCAACAGCACAACGTATTCAGCGTCCACCTCCGACAGTGCCAGATTATAGCCCTCTGCAAAGCCGTAATTACGCCCCAAATCGATACAACGTACCGTTTGTGGGAAATGCTCCCTAACGTACTCCAGCGAGCCGTCAGTCGACCCGTTGTCAGCCATAACCACTTCCACTGTTGATGACCCATCCAAGGAATGCTCAACCACCAGGTTTAGCCATTGCTCCAACATAGACTTGCCGTTCCAATTTAGAATCACCACGGCCGTCTTGAACGCCTTTTGTGCTGTTTGAGTCATGTCAATCGTTGTTTCGTTTGTGCTTCCAGCGTTTATGGGTCCACAACCAATACGCTGGGTCTCGCACTATCGTTTGCTCCATAGCCCTGGCATAACGCTCGGTGATAGCATCGGGTGCCTCAGATTGCGGGTCGTCTGACAATAAAATATACTCGGTTTGATAATAGCCCCTGCTAAGCTTGCGCACGTCGGCATAAACCACCGCATAGCCCGTCTGCCTGGCCATGCGATCGGCCCCTGAATACATGGGTGTATCGTGATTTAGAAAGGGTGTCCAGTATTGGATGTTTTTCCGGGAAGGTGTTTGATCGGAAACCATACCAAAAACCCCGGGAATATTGTCGCGTCGTAATTGAATCACCTTTCGGTACGTTCCGTCCTTTGTTACAATCTTACCGCCGAAATGGGTACGGATGCGTTGATATAAGTAATCAAATGCCTTGTTTTTCAACGGACGATAGACGCTGATGGGTTCTTGTTTCCATTCCTTAGGCATATAGAGCTGCAGAATCACCTGATACTCCCAATTTCCGTAATGGCCCAACACGATCAACGTGCCTTTTCCTTGTGGTCCACTGCGCGTGAATACTTCGGTGTTGATGCACTTCATGCGCCTCATACCCTCTTCATCCGACATACTGAGCACGCGGATCGTTTCCATAAAACAATCGCAAAAATGGCGGTAAAACCGCTTCTCCAGCCGCCTGAGTTCTTTCGTCGTTAATAACGGGAAGCTGGATGCCAAGTTGCTGCGCACAACCGCACGTCTGTATTTAACAACCCAATAAACCAATGGATACACACACACATCGGAAATAAGAAAAAGCACCCGAAGCGGAAGCATTGAAAGAGGCTTTAGCAGCCAGTACAACCATTTGTTCGATTCAGTTTCCATCGTGCTTATCAGTTAGTAGTCAAAGACAAGCCATTAATGCCGTGCCGTCTGTCGAAAAAGCGCCCAGTTTCATGGGAACAAGTCGATTGACCCATTCAGGTTGATAGGCGGTTTCCACCCGTATGTAATTCGACGTAAATCCGTTCATACGACCTTCCCTCGTGGCGTGTTCAAACAGTACCTGAGCGGACTCACCCACGTGCCGTTCATAGAAGGCCTTCCATTTTGCATCGGAAAGAGCCTGCAACCGCTCATGGCGGACCTTCTTATCGGCCGGACTCACAACGGGATTGATGGTCAAGGCTGGTGTTCCCGGACGTTCTGAATAAGAAAACACGTGCAGTTGGGTCACATCAAGCCCTTCCAAAAACCGATACGTCTCTTCAAACAGGTCGGGCGTCTCACCCCGGCTGCCGACAATCACATCAACCCCGATAAAGGCATTGGGCATCAGGGAACGGATGGTATGAATTCTCGAGGCAAACAAAGCACAGTCGTACCGCCTTTTCATCAACTGAAGCAGGGTATCGCTTCCGGCCTGCAAGGGTATGTGGAAATGTGGCATGAAACGCTTGGAATGTGCAACAAATTCAATGACAGCTTCAGTGAGCAAATTGGGCTCTACGGAAGAAATACGAAAGCGTTTGATTGCCTCCACGTCGTCCAATGCGCCTAACAGGTCTATAAATGCCTCGTGAGTCGTTTTACCAAAGTCTCCGATATTCACCCCCGACAGCACTATTTCCTGCCCACCTTCGGCTGCTATTTGCTTTGCCTGAGAAACCAAGCTGGCTATGGATCCGTTTCGGCTCCTACCCCTAGCGTAGGGAATGGTGCAATACGAACAGCAATAATCGCAGCCATCTTGTACCTTCAAAAAATAACGTGTCCTGTCGTCTTTCGAAAAAGCTGATTGAAAGGTGTTGATGGCGCCCGTTCGGCTAATGGCCATGCGGTTTTCCGGCGCCTGCTTCCTGCCCTCCAGGTAATCCACTACGTCAAACTTTTCATTAGCGCCCAATACCAGGTCTACCCCGGGCAATGAGGCTACTTCCGACGGTTTTAATTGGGCGTAGCATCCAGTTACGATCACGTAGGCATTTGGATAATGTCTGACAAGGCGATTGATGGCTTGTCGGCATTTCTTGTCGGCGGTATCGGTTACGGAACAGGTATTGACCACGCAGACATCGGGTACTTGCCCGGCTTTGATAGAGGTATAGCCTGCCTCACCCAATTGCCTGCCCAAACTGGACATTTCTGCAAAATTCAATTTGCAGCCAAGACTGGTGTAATACACGCGGCGGGATTGAAAAATTGTATGGTCTGTCATGCACACTTATTGACACACAAAGGTACTTATTTATCATCAGTGATAAGGAAAAAGTCAATGATTACTTATTCACTTCGACCCTCATTCTTGCATTTATAATGCATATTTATGCCATTTTTGCCAACAATTACCTTGATTCTATTGAAAAAGAAAAGATTTTTTGTTTTTTTCACGTATTTCGATGTACAAGTTGAAAAATATACTTAATTTTGCCGCGATTTCAATGAACTCCTATTTATTGTTTTAAAACAGAAAAAAATGAAAAAGTTAGTATTGTTTTTTGCTATTATCGTAGCTGTTTCTTTCGCATCTTGTGGCAAAAAAGCTGAAGCTCCTGCAACTGAAGCTACCGAAGATGTTGTTGCTGTTGACCAAGCTACAGCTCCCGCTGCTGACTCCGCTGCTGCTACTGAAGCTGCTCCTGCTGCTGAAGCTGCTGCTCCCGCTGCTAAATAATTGGCACGCACAAGCATTGAAAGGCTCACCCATGGTGAGCCTTTTTTATTTTGTCCATGTTGAACCACCAAGCATTCGATCCACTTCAGCGTGGAACATGTCGCTGAATGTGGCGCACAAAAAAAGCGAACCGCTGTTGCGATTCGCTTTTTATAGTTTCATAAAAGTCTATTATTCAGCGACTACCTCGAAGGGGATTTCCACACTCACCTCACGGTGGAGTCTTAACGTAGCGGTATAGCTACCCACTTCCTTGACAGCATCCTTTATGGCAATCGACTTGCGATCTACCTCAAAACCTGCTGCAGCCAACGCTTCAGCAATCTGAATGGCGCTCACAGAACCAAATATTTTACCGGTCGAGCTGGCTTTGGCTCCAATTGTCAAGCTTACACCCTTTATGCCGGCAGCTATGGTCTCAGCGTCTTTCTTGAGCTGTGACAATTTGTGGGCACGTTGTTTCAGGTTCTCAGCCAACACCTTTAAGGCGGAAGCAGTTGCCAGAATGGCTTTGCTCTGAGGAATCAGGCAATTTCTTCCGTAACCATCTTTGACGGTCACTACGTCATCTTTAAACCCGAGGGTGGTGACGTCTTCTTTCAATATAATTTTCATAGCTTTCCTCCTTCTTTATTTCATCATATCAGTTACAAAGGGCAGCAAAGCTAAGTGTCTGGCGCGCTTAACAGCCTGAGCCACCCTGCGTTGATACTTCAGCGAAGTACCCGTAAGACGTCTGGGCAGTATCTTTCCTTGTTCGTTGAGGAATTTCTTCAAAAATTCCGGATCTTTATAATCGATGTAACGAATACCACTCTTTTTGAAACGGCAGTATTTCTTTTTCTTCAAGTCTACCGTGGGAGGAGTCAAATAACGTATTTCAGATGAATTTTGTGCCATTGCTTAGTTCTCCTTTTCTTTAGTCTGTTTCAAACTTCTTCTCTTTGCGGCGTACAGAGCATGGTACTTTTCCTGTTTGATGGTGAGGTAACGCAGTACCCGTTCATCGCGACGGAATTGAATTTCCAACTTGGCGACCACGGTTGGGTCTGCCTTGAACTCGAGCATGTTGTAGAATCCGGACGATTTTTTTTCGATGGGATACTCCATCTTGCGGAGACCCCAGGATTCTTCATGCACAATCTCAGAGCCTTCTGCTACCAGCAGGGCTTTGAATTTTTCTACCGCTTCCTTCATCTGAACATCAGACAAAACGGGAGTTAAAATGAAAACGGCTTCGTAATTGTTCATAAATAGATTGAATTAAAACATTGATGGTGCTATTTAACAGGAAGTTGGACTTCCTCCAAAAAGCGGGGCGAAGATAGAAAAAATATCCCATATCACCAAAAGAGACCAACAAACATGCAAAAAAATGGCTCCCTGCTTGTAAAGAGAGCCATTTCATCAAGCAAGTGCCGAATTTACTCAGGCGCTACCAGTTTGTACCCCTTGCCGTGAATGTTCATAATCTGCACGGATTCATCGTCTTTCAGGTGCTTGCGCAGCTTGGTGATGTACACGTCCATACTTCTGGCATTGAAGTAGGTATTTTCTTCCCAGATGGTCATCAAGGTGTAATTGCGTTCCAGAATCTGGTTCTTGTGGCTGCACAGCAAGGTCAACAATTCACACTCTTTGGTGGTCAAACGGGTCTGTTGGTCACCCAAGGAGAGCATCTGTTTTTGGGTGTCGAAAAAGTACTGTCCAATCTGATATTCGTTCACATCTTTGGCTTTCTTTCCTTTCACCCGGCGAATAATGGCCTCGATGCGGAACAGCAGCTCTTCCATGCTGAAGGGTTTTGAAATGTAATCGTCGGCTCCAATCTTGAATCCGTTCAGGATATCCTCTTTCAAGTTCTTTGCGGTCAGGAAAATAATGGGCATATCCGGATTAATGGTCCTGATATCCTGCGCGAGGGCAAACCCGTCTTTCTTGGGCATCATGACGTCCAACACGCACAAATCGTAATTCGATTTCTGAAACGCCTTCAAGCCTTTCTCGCCATCGATCATCAAGTCGGTAACCAGACCCTTGGCCTGTAAGTACTCGCGCAACAACATGCCCAAGTTCTCATCGTCTTCACACAATAGGATGTGCAGTTTTTCTTCCCTCATTGTTTCTTATTTTAGTAGTGGTAATATGATAATAAATTCCGTACCTGCATTCAAATCGCTTTCCGCCCGAATGGTGCCGTTGTGGTTTTCAACAATCTTGCGTACATAAGCCAGCCCCAACCCAAATCCTTTCACGTTGTGCACATTGCCTGTAGGCACGCGGAAAAAGCGATCGAATACCTTTTTCAGGTGTTCCTTACGGATGCCGATGCCGTTGTCCCTGATGGAAATAACCACGCTATCTTTTTCATTCCAAGTGCTCACGTGCAACTCCAAATCCCGTTCCGAGCTGCGGTACTTCACCGCATTGTCCATCAGGTTGAAGAAAACATTGGTCAGGTGCATCTCGTCGGCCGTTATCTCCGACTGCGTGGCTTTGAGTTCTTTATCGATGACGCCGTCGAAGTTTTCCACCTTCAACTTGAACGTGGCAATGACATTCTCCAACATCTCATTGACATCCACCTCCTTAAACGTCAGGTTTGCGTTGTCTCGTTCAAATAGGGACACCTGCAACACCTTCTCCACCTGGAAGCCCAAGCGCTTGGTCTCATCCACAATAACACCGGAAATGTGCTTGAGCATGGTGGGAGTCTTGCCCACATCGACGTCACGTAACATTTGGGCCGCCAAGGAAATGGTGGAAATAGGGGTCTTCAGCTCGTGCGTCATGTTGTTGACAAAGTCATTCTTCATATCGCTGAGCTTCTTCTGACGTAATATGATGAATATGGTAAACCCGAATACCACCAACAAGACAATGGACAACAACGCGGATGGAACAAATATTTTCAGGTTCTCATACTGTTGGTTTTTTCGTTTGGGAAAATCCAGGTACAGTGTGCCCGTCTTGACACCGGGATCGTTGGGAAATAAGGTCTGTTTATAGGCTTTTCGTGGTGAACCGATCATATCCCTGCAACGGTAGACTTCCTTATCGTTTCGATCGGTGACCCTAAAATTAAACGAAAGGTTGCCCAATCCATTGTTGGTGAGTTCCACCATGAGGTAATGTTCAAGTTTGCTGAAATCGATACGTTGCTCGATGGGTTTATCGTTGGCTTCATACAAGATGCGCAGAATAACATCCTCCATCAGTCCCTTTTGAGCCAAATAGCGTTCCCTTAGCGTCTCTTGAACCTTCTCGGACGTGTTGTACAATGTTTTTCCCTGACTCATGGAGGTGAAGACTTGTGGGCCGGTTTGTGTCAACAGTTTATTTTCCTTGTATTCCATTACGGAGGAAAAGGAGGGATTGCTACCGACAGATAAAAGGTGTGAGCTCTTCTTTGTGGATGTCATGGAACCGAACTGCGAAAAGCCCAACGCACTGGCCTCTCGTTCGTCCAACTCGTCTTCCAGGTATCTGGCCGTCTCATCCAATTCCAAGTTGCGAACTACTTGAAAAAGGGTACGCCGCACCGATTCGTCGAACTGTTCAGACCGTGTTCTGGTCAGTGTACGTATATACGTATACTGCAAAACCATCAGGCCTGTAAATGTTACAGCCATTAAACCAATCAACAACCAAATCACGGACTTCTTCATACGACAAAAATAAGCGCCTATTTTAACATTTCATCATTCGTTTGAACTATTTGTCACGAATAAAACACTAATTAACTATTATATGCCAATCTGTGTTATCTTTGTTAGGCGAACGATTCCATGAAACAGACCGATATTCTACTTTCTATTCTTATTCCAGTATTTAACGAGGAACACACCTTGCTCCCCTTGCTGCAAAAGGTAAATGCTCTTTTTTCCGCTAATGGGGTACGGGCCGAACTGATTATTGTGGATGATCATTCCACCGACACATCGTCCTTGATCATTACCGAATTTGCGGAGAAACAAGCACTGATACCCGTTAAAACCCTCCGTCACGATAAAAACCGGGGAAAAGGATTTGCCATTCGATCGGGACTGGTAGAGGCTTCGGGCGTATATACCATCATTCAGGACGCCGACCTTGAATACGACCCGGCAGATATTGTCAGGCTGCTCGACTATGCGTTGACAAACAACACATCGGTTGTGTACGGATCCCGGATACTTAATAGAACAAATCCCTATTCCTATCGTTCATTTTACCTGGGCGGTCGGTTTGTTACGTTTGTAACTAACTGCCTGTACGGTCTGAAAATTTCCGACGAACCAACCTGCTATAAGTTATTCAAAACCTCGTTGATCAGGTCAATTCCGCTTACTTGTACCGGATTTGAGTTCTGCCCCGAGGTAACGGCAAAGGTTGCAAAAATGGGCTATACTATTCCAGAAATGGCCATCAGCTATTACCCAAGATCGAAAGATGAGGGCAAAAAAATTGTATGGTTCGATGGAGTAAAGGCTATATGGGTGCTGTTTAAATACCGATTTTTTAATTGACCTCACGCATAGAACCATGAAAAAGAACGTGTCAATTATCCAACGCATCGGATTCAACGTGGCTGGTTGTTTGGTCCTGTACGTTTTACTTTCGAATTTCCTATTCAAACAACAGGATTACGCTTGGTCCATCGACATGTTGGATGATAACCACGATTTCATCATGGATAATGGCAAGATGAACCTCCAGGAACGTTATTCCTCGAAATTGGGCTTAAGCTATGCGTTGTTTGATTCCATTCGTGCCAAGACACCCGATTCCGCAGTAATCTATTTACCCGGGAAAGAGGCCTTCTTTCCGAAAAATCAAGCAAGCATCTTTACGGGTGAACCCTTTGAAAAAATGTGGGCCATTCGTTTTCTGTATCCCCGCAAGGTTGTAACGGAAAAGGAGTATGCGCGAAGTTCTTACGCTAAACACATTGACTATGTGATTGTGGTGAATGGTAAAGGTGTTGAACGGCTGAAGTACTCGCTGCCTTACCCCATTCAATTTGGAATTTTGCGCGCAGACAGTTTAAAACTCACATCCCATTGACATGATTTTGATAAGCACCCTTCTTTGCGTCCTGATAGGTCTTTGTGTCGTCCGGACGGCGCATGATTCTCCATCGCTGGCCGAATATGCAGGACTTTCCTTCCCTTTGGGTTTGTTTACGCAAACAATCCTCATGATTGCTCTTGACGCCTGCAGCGTACCCATTACGCCATTGAGCCTTCTTTTAGCTGATGGTGTTACCCTAGCACTGTTGGGTTACCTATTGCACAAGAAGGGAGTCGGGCTACAGGACTGCCTGCCGTTTTGGAAAAATGTGTTTCAACAGCTACGGTCTGTCAACCTGGTGTGGTTGTTATTGATGGGCTTCATCGTGTGGTTTGAGTACCAAAATCTGGAACGGTGCCTGTTTTTTCCATCGTACGACCGAGATAGCCTGGTGGGATTTGACACCATCGGTTATGTACTTTCCCAGGAACATACGTACAAAGGACTTTCTCTTTTCAACACAGAATATGTACTTGACATCAAACAAACGGGCAGTTACATTGCCTACGCACCGTTTGTCCAACTGGCATACGGGTATGTATATCTCTTCGGAGCTGAAACATCCAAATTAATCCCGGCGTTACTGTTTCTTTCGCTTCTTATTGGTTTTTATGCAGTTATGACCCGATGCATAGGGAAAACGGGAGCAGCGCTCGCAACCCTGTTTCTGCTGCTTACACCTCAACTTTTGGCGTTTTCATCCTTGTCTTCCACCAACATTATGCATGCAGTGTTCGCCTCACTGGGTACAATCTATGGCCTTTTGTGGTTGAAGTCGCGGCAACAAGGTGACCTTGCTCTCAGTGCCTTGTTGCTGGGAGCTAATTGCTGGACACGTTCAGAAGGCATCCTATTTGTCGTAGCGTTAGGAGTACCCTTGGTCATCGACAGCATCAAAAGAACCTCCTACAAACACGTTCTCGTTTGGTCGGTCATTGCACTGGCCCCTTTTATCGGTTGGACTGTCTTTCAATGGATATTCGACTTACGGACGGAGAGCATCCTCATTACACATCCCTTCTGGGATGGTGAAAAAATGGAGTTGATCTGGAAACACCTATTCAATCATTTCGCAAATACCTTCTACTACGGTTGGACCTTCTGGTTCGTGGTTGTTTCATTCGTCCTCAATGGTTGGTTCCTCATCAAGGAGAAAGATAACCTGACACCTTTATTGGTGCTGGCCGGGAGCATCTTCTTATATGGAATGATGCTGTATCACATAAATTTTGTATGGGATACCATTGATAATGTATTGACCCACTCGACTAAACGCTTCATTTTCTGTTTTGTGCCCATTGCTTGGTTTTATGCCTCGACCAACAAAATTATCGCTACGCCCTTGCGACGGATAGATGAGTTGTTGACCATCAGCAAAGTACGTTAATTTACGTGAACTTTTTTCCGGTTCCGGTTGTTATACACCTATATTTTCTATTACGAACTACGTTGTATACAAAATAGTTCCTACCTTTGTTGTAAACACCATTGAACGTATGAAATACCTCATTATTGGCGGCGTGGCCGGAGGGGCCACCACTGCTGCCCGACTCAGAAGATTGGATGAACACAGCCAGATTATCTTATTTGAAAGGGGGCCTCACATTTCGTATGCCAATTGCGGACTGCCGTATTATATAGGTGGCACGATTACGGAAAGAGAGAACTTGCTAATCCAGACTCCCCATTCATTTTCGAGCCGGTTCAACGTGGATGTCAGGGTGCTTTCGGAAGTGATCAGTCTTCAACCGGCTGAAAAAACAGTCACGGTGAGCAACTTGGGAAAAGGAACAACCTACACCGAAAGCTACGACAAACTGGTGCTTTCTCCCGGTGCTGAGCCGGTGAAGCCTTCGTTGCCCGGGGTGAACCTTGAAGGCATTTTTACCCTGCGCAATGTAACTGACACGGATACCATCAAACAGTTTATCGATCAAACGCACCCTGCACATGCGGTAGTGGTAGGAGCCGGATTCATTGGGCTGGAGATGGCCGAAAACCTGCATCAGCTTGGTTTGAAAGTGACCATTGTTGAAATGGCCGAACAGATGATGACTCCGCTTGATTATTCCATGGCGGCTTTGGTGCACCAGCACCTCAAAACGAAACACGTGGAGTTTTACTTGGATTCGGCAGTAAGTGCCTTTTCCCGGTTGAATAACAGCTTGCTGGTTACCTTGAAGTCTTCAAAAACCATTCCGGCCGACTTGGTCATTTTGTCCATCGGAGTCAAGCCGGACAGCCATTTGGCGCGTGAAGCCGGTCTGGCTATTGGTCAGACGGGAGGCATTGTTGTAAACAGCTTCCTCCAAACGTCCGATTCTTCTATTTACGCCTTGGGGGATGCCATCGAATTCACGAACCCCATCACAAAGACTACGATGATTTCTTACCTGGCCGGACCGGCCAATAAACAAGCGCGAATAGTGGCCGACAACCTCGTAAAAGGACCGATAAAGCACTACACCGGTTCTATCAATACTGCCATCGCCAAGGTGTTCGACTTGACAGTGGCTTCCACCGGGGCATCGGGCAAACTGTTGAACAAGATGGGCATTCCTCACATCGACTCGACCATTCATACGTCGTCACACGCCGGCTATTACCCGGGAGCACTTCCCCTTTCAATCAAGATCACCTTTTCTCCAACCGACGGCAGGTTGCTTGGGGCACAAATTGTGGGTTTTGACGGAGTGGACAAACGGATTGACTTGTTTTCAAGGGCCATCCAATCGGGCGAAACGGTGTACGATCTTACCACCATTGAACATGCCTATGCCCCACCGTATTCTTCGGCCAAAGATCCGGTGAACGTGGCCGGCATGGTGGCCGAAAATATTTTGGACGGCACCATGCGCATTGTTTCCTGGCGGGATATTCCACAGGCACACGAGGAAGGCGCTTTCTTTCTTGATGTAAGAACACCCGACGAATTCCAATTGGACACCATTGAGGACGCGGTAAACATACCCTTGGATACGCTCAGAAACCGCTTAAAGGAACTGCCAACCGACCGTAAAATTATTGTTTTTTGCGGTGTGGGGCTTCGTGCTCACGTTGCCTGCCGCATCCTTATGCAACATGGATTCAACGAAGTCTACAATCTGTCGGGAGGAACCAAGACGTACAATGCGTCCATTCAAAAACAAAGCAACGAGGATATTTTTGCCGGCGACCACATTGGTATTGACGATTTGATTTACCAAGGACAAAAGCGGACGGCACCTACAACCGATGCGCCCATAAAAAACCTGACAGTCAATGCCTGTGGCATGCAATGCCCGGGGCCCATCCTGAAACTCAAGCAAGCCATGGATGAACTCGCTGTTGGCGAATCGCTCACCATTTCTGCCACCGACAACGGCTTCTACAAAGATGTGCAAGCCTGGGCCAATGTCACCAACAACACGGTAGTTAACCTCGCCTCCGATAAAGGTGTCATCAACGCTACGCTTCGTAAGGAAGAGCCGGTCAAAACCTCGGCTCCCGCTTCCTCCGGACGTGATGCCACATTGATTTGCTTCAGCGATGCCCTTGACAAGGCGCTTGCCACCTTTGTCATTGCAAACGGGGCTGCATCCATGGGAAAGAAGGTTGCCATCTTCTTCACTTTCTGGGGGTTGAATGTGATCAAACGTGCGCACAAACCCTCCGTTTCTAAAGATTTCTTCGGTAAAGCCTTTGGCAGCATGATGGCCGGATCCAGTCTGCAACTGGGATTGTCGAAAATGAACATGGGCGGCATGGGCGGTCAACTGATGCGCAGGGTCATGAAAAAACGACAGGTTGACTCGTTGGAAGAGATGATTCAAGCAGCCCTGCAGAACGGTGTTCAGTTTATTGCCTGCCAAATGTCAATGGACGTGATGGGGGTAAAGGCTGAAGAACTGATTGATGGGGTACAGATAGGCGGAGTCGCCACGTACTTGGAACGTACTGAAAAAGCGAATCTAAACTTGTTTGTCTAGAAAAAGAAGCCAGCTATCCCCTATTTTTTACCGGATAGACCTCGCAATGGTTCAATCAAACCATTTCATCTCCCTATGCCAAATTCTACATGGCAAGAGTTGGTACTTTTGCAGACGTTGGTTGGCCCTGTCACCTGTGTTTTTGTGCTTGAACGGAGTGGTTTCTTGGATATTGCGCAGATTTCAAAATTCAAGGTTGCCTGGTTCAATCAATTGCAATCATGCAAAAAAAATCGGGAGAAAACTGGTTAGGCAGTTTCTCCCGATTTTAGTGTATTTGAAAAAGTACGTTAGTCTTTTTCTTGATGTTGGGCTTCGTATTCCTTGAGCAACTTGTCCTGAACATCGGCGGATACCAGTTCGTAGGAAGCAAACTTCATACTGAAAGAAGCCCGCCCTCCTGTCAGGGAGCTTAACGACGTTGAATAGCTGGACATTTCCTTCAATGGAACTTTGGCCATCAGTTTTTCGAACCCTTTTTCGCTATTCATACCCATAATGACGGCACGACGCCCTTGAAGGTCGCCCATGACATCACCCATCCTATCGCTGGGCACCAGGACTTCAACGTCGTAGATAGGTTCCAGAATTTTCGGACCGGACTGCTTGAAGGCTTCGATAAAGGCATTGCGACCGGCCAACATGAAGGAAATTTCATTGGAATCAACCGGGTGCATCTTGCCATCGTAGATAATGACACGGACATCTCGTGCGTAGGAACCGGTCAGTGGTCCTTGTTCCATGCGGGACATGATCCCCTTCAGGATAGCAGGCATGAAACGCGTATCAATGGCCCCCCCAACGATACTATTGATGAACACCAATTTACCGCCCCATTCGAGGGGTATTTCCTGTGTGTCGCGTACGGATATTTTAAATTCCTGACCTCCAAACTTATATAACTCGGGGGTTGGGACGCCTTCGACGTAGGGTTCAACGATGAGGTGCACCTCTCCAAATTGGCCGGCACCACCCGATTGTTTCCGGTGTCGATAATCCGCGCGCGCCGACTTGGTAATGGTTTCACGGTAGGGTATGCGGGGTTCGATGAATTGTATCGGCAACTTTTCGTTGTTCTCAATGCGCCATTTGAGCGTACGCAAGTGAAATTCACCCTGGCCGTGCACAATGGTTTGCTTCAGTTCCTTCGATTGCTCGATGATCCATGTCGGATCCTCCTCGCGCATTCGGTTCAGCAAGGTCATCATTTTCTCCACGTCGGCTTCGTTTACGGGCTTGATAGCACGACGGTATTTGGGTGCAGGATACTTGATGAAGCTGAAGGTGTTTTCGACCCCTTTTCCGTTCATCGTATTACCCGTTTTTACGTCTTTCAATTTGACGGTAGCGCCGATATCACCGGCTACCAACTCATCTACTTTGATTCGGTTTGATCCGGCTACACAAAACAACTGGGAGATGCGTTCCTTTGATCCACGGTCGGTATTCACCAAATCGTCGCCTTCCCTTACCGTACCGGACATGACACGGAAATAGTTGACTTCGCCAATATGAGGTTCAATGGAGGTTTTAAAAAAGAACAAGCTGGTTGGCGCTTTGGCGTCCAATATAATTTCTTCTCCCTTCGTATTGGTGAATTTCGGCATGTCGGTTACGTATGGAGCAACATTACCCAAAAATTCCATCAGGCGGCGAACACCCATGTCTTTTTCGGCGCACACGCAGAAAACGGGAAAGATGCTGCGGGTAACCATTCCCTCACGCATTCCCAAGCGTATATCGTCCTCCGTCAGCAAGTCATCAGCGAAAAATTTTTCCATCAGTGCCTCGTCGTTTTCGGCTGCCGCCTCCATCAACGCACTTCTCATGGCTTCAGCCTTGCTCATTTCGCCGGCTGGTATGTCATCGAGTGTGGGTGCCCCACCTTCCGGTTTCCAGGTGAGTTGCTTCATCAAGATGACGTCAATCAGTGAATTGAAGCCTGGCCCTGCGTTTAAGGGATATTGCACGGGCAGCACCTTATTGCCGTAGTTCTCGCGCAGTTGTTCAAGTATCTGTTCGTAATCCGTCTTATCGTTATCCAGGTGATTGATTACAAAAATGACGGGTTTATTGTTCTTTTCAGTGTTGCGGAAACTATGATCCGTACCCACTTCCACGCCGTATTGTCCGTTGATGAGGATGATGGCCGTATCGGTCACATTTAAGGCGGTGACAGCTCCGCCGACAAAGTCGTCCGAACCCGGACAGTCGATGAAATTTAATTTTTTGTTGTTCCACTCCACATGAAAAACTGTGGGAAAAACGGAATAACCGTACTCGTGTTCTACCGGGAAATAGTCACAAACGGTGTTTTGAGCCTCAACGGTCCCGCGACGTTTTATCAAACCACCCTCGAAAAGCATGGCTTCCGCGAGAGTGGTTTTCCCGGCTCCAGAACTCCCCAGAATGGAGATGTTCTTAATTTCATTGGTTTGATACACTTTCATACTTGTATGTCTTTATGGTGATACAGCATATTGGCTCGTTCCCTGAAAGGGCTTCGCAAAGTATAAAAACTCAGTACTAAATGCAATTTCACGACAGTGTTACAAAACTATGTTGTTTAGCATATCGATTCATACTTTTCACAAACGTCCTGTAATTCACCCCGTTTTTTTTACATTTGTAGGAAGAACTCAACAGCGTATGGCACTCGAAATTGAACGAAAGTTTTTGATCCAAGGCTCTTTTGAAGCTTTTTCCACCCGAAAAATGCGCTTCAAACAGGGATATCTACCCACGGAAAAAGGATGTACGGTAAGGATTCGCACCGAAGATGACCGCGCGTTTCTCACCATTAAGGGGCCGAGCAACGCAAGCGGAATTACACGGTATGAATGGAACCATGAGATTGCCACTCACGAGGCGGAAGAACTGTTCTTGCTGTGTACAAACGACCTGATTGAAAAAGACCGGTACCTGGTTCCCGTCGGCAAGCATACGTACGAAGTGGATGTCTTCCACGGAGACAATGAAGGGTTGATTGTGGCCGAAATAGAGTTGGACGCTGAAGACGAACCTTTCGAGAAACCGAGTTGGCTGGGTCAGGAGGTCACCGAACAACGGCGTTACAGCAATTCCCACTTGGCTTCCAATCCTTATAAACACTGGTAAACAACGCATCAAAATCCAACCCTTATGCAAGCTTACTTCAGCCAAATTTTGCCGACAGGATTAACGGACTTTCTCTTGGTTATAGCCTTTTCACTGCTTATCGGTCTGTCCCAACGCCGATTAAACCTGAACAAGGAAGCCACTGTGTTCGGAACGGACCGCACCTTTACCCTCATTGGACTGTTGGGCTACCTTTTGTACCAGTTCAGACCCACCGATTTCTCATTATTTGCCGGCGGTGGTTTGATCATGGCCTTCCTGCTTGGCATTAATTATTACTTCAAGATTGGAAAGCAGAACGATTACGGAATGACCACCATCGTTACGGCACTTATTACTTATTGCATGGGACCGCTGGTCTGCCTGATGCCATCTTGGATGTACGTATCTGTGGTTGTTGTCGTTTTGTTGTTGGCCGAAATGAAGTCTACCTTTGTTGAGCTTGCCCAAAAGATGAACAACGATGAGTTCATCACACTTGCCAAGTTTCTGCTGATTGCGTTCATCATCCTGCCCATGCTGCCCGATGAACGGTTTATACCCGAACTGAACCTCACCCCTTACCGTATTTGGCTGACCACCGTCGTGATTTCGGCCATTTCCTATATCAGCTACCTGCTCAGACAATATGTATTCCATCAATCGAGCATTCTGGTATCTGGCATCATCGGCGGCTTGTACAGCAGTACTGCCACCATCACTATCCTCTCCAAAAAATGCAAATCAGCACCGACTGAACAATTGCCCGACTACTTAGTTGCCATGTTCATGGCAGTTGGCATGATGTTTCTGCGCTTGTTGGTAATCATCGCCATTTTCAATTGGGGTGTTTTTGTCCAGTTGTTACTGCCCATGTGCCTATTATCTGCTTTCTCCTGTGGCATTGGAGTCTTTATCTATAAAAGAAAAAAGCGGGCGGTTACCTCCTTCACGATAAACAGCGAGGAACCACTCCGGGTTGAACAGCGTGACAACCCCTTGGAATTTAAGGTCGCGTTGATTTTCGCCTTTCTCTTCGTATTGTTTTCCTTGCTGACCCATTTCGCAATTGCCTACCTTGGCACCCGCGGTATCAATTTATTAGCGCTGGTGGCTGGGATTGGGGATATTACTCCCTTTATTCTGAACCTGCTGGATGGCAATGCCTTGGGGGTTGAACCTCACGTCATACTGACAGCGAGTCTGTTAGCTACACTGAGCAACAATCTTATCAAGATGACCTACGCAATGGGGTTCTCGGGAGGTCGCAAAGAGCTCAAAAGGCCATTGGTGGCTGGTTTTCTGGCTCTATCGCTGGCAAACGGGCTCGTCTTTCTGATCTTGCTTTAACTGGCTTAATGGCTATCGACCAAGGGAAACAAGAGAGCATCGTCCTCAAAAAAATCGTTTTCTTTGAAACAGTGCAATTTGTAAAACTTCACCTGTTCCAACCGTAACTCGCAGGATAGGGGTTTTTGTCCCCTATAAAACGCCTGCTTCTTGAAGGCCAACACCTGAATAAACAGGTGTTCCCTTTCGGGAAGTTCTTCCCTGCCGAATGTTTCCAACAATTCTTTGGTATTGGGTTCCATCATCCCTGACTGCAAGGTAATCCAAGCCTTTCCGTTGGCCAGCGCTACATTATACAACAGGTCGTAATTGCTGTCGTTGATCAGGTAACTTTCCATCCTGGCCTCGTTGAAGGGTTTGTCTTCCTCGGGCAAAAAAGCCAGATACAACCGAAGTCCTTCCTCAGAAAGATTCAACGGCGGACGTTTTCCCACCAACGACTGTGCGGCCGGTTCCGGTTTGGTTGTTGCTTCGGAAGAGACAGGCACCTTCTTTGCCTCGACTGTCAGTTGACGGGGCTTCACCCTGTGTGCTCCGGGTTCTTCGGGCTGTACAACCACACATTGCCGAATCAGCACCGGGGTTTCAAACCCATCACTCTCCAACACCAACACCTGATCCTTTCCACTGAAGGCTGTTACGGTTCCCCCACCCACTGCGTCGAGGTACCTTACTTTATCTCCTATTTGTATCGCCATATTCACCTCTTATTTACTGCGTTTTTAGTTGAATTTTATAAAAAAGGACATCCATTAGCTTAAAACCGTATTTTTTTGAAAAAAAATCGTTCCTATTTTTTGCCATCTGAATGATTGTCTTAAATTTGCAGCATTCTTAACAATAAAAACCTTAGTCATGAACGCATTATTGGAAAAAGCTAACGGGCTCATCGCCGAATTTCAGAAGAATGCCGCCTCTCAGGCTGCCAACGGTAACAAGGCTGCCGGTGCCCGTGCTAGAAAAGAATCATTGGAAATTGAAAAGTTAATGAAAGACTTTCGTAAATTATCTATTGACAATTCAAAGAAGTAACCCTTTTCATTCCCTACTCTATTAACGAAGCTGCTCTCCAGGGGTGGCTTTGTTCGTACTATGTCTTTACGTTCGTACGGAATTGTGCGTGGCAAAGATACAAACAAGCACCGAAAAAAGCTTATTTTTGTTGTAGGATAGCTTTCCATAAAAAACTATATCATGTTGAACAAACATTTATTACTTTCTATCGCCAGTTTATGCCTAATCACCTCATTGGCAGCTCAAAACGGCACTTCATTTAAGGATTGGGCACAAACGCCTCCTATGGGCTGGAACAGTTGGGACTGTTATGGGCCCAATGTTGTTGAATCGGAAGTTAAGGCCAATGCCGATTACATGGCCAAGAATTTGAAAAAATTCGGATGGGAATACATTATTGTAGATATTCGTTGGAATATTCAAAATGACAAATCCGGCGGATACAACCAAACCGACCAAATTTACACCATCGATGAGTACGGGCGCTACATACCGGCTCCCAATCGATTTCCATCTTCGGCCAACGGTAAAGGTTTCAAACCGCTGGCTGACTATATGCACGCCAAAGGTCTCAAGTTCGGTATCCACATCATGCGCGGCATACCCAAAATTGCTGTTGATCGCAAACTTTCCATTTTGGGTGCAAAAGGGGTCACCGCCGATCAAGTCTACACCGAGAAAGGCCAATGCACATGGTTGAGAGATAATTACACCCTTCTTGCCGACCAAAAGGGCGCTCAGGAATACTACAATTCCATTTTTGACCTGTATGCCAGTTGGGGTGTCGATTTTGTAAAAGTGGACGACCTGTCGGCTCCCTCTTACCACCAAGATGAAGTATCCATGATCCGAAAGGCCATTGACCAATGCGGTCGGGCCATCGTGTTGAGCACCTCTCCGGGTGAAACACCCATTGAAGCTGCCCCACATGTAAGCCAAAACGCCAATATGTGGCGTATGGTGAACGACGTGTGGGACAATTGGCGGGATGTGACCCATTTGATGACTGTTGCCCAAAAATGGTATGGATACATTGCCCCAGGTACCTGGCCGGATTGCGACATGATTCCACTGGGCCGTCTTTCCATTCGTGGCGAACGGGGCAAAGATCGTCGCACCAACCTGACGAAAGACGAGCAATACTCCCTGATGACGCTATTCACCATCTTCCGCTCCCCGTTGATGTTTGGTGGCGACCTTCCCAGCAACGATGAGTTTACCAACTCCTTACTCACCAACAAGAACGTACTGCGCATGCACAAACAGGGCTCCAAGGTACGCCAGTTGTTCCAGGAAAACGGTCAAGTTGCCATTACCTCCATCGACTCCAAAACGAAAGAAGTGTACCTGGCTCTTTTCAATACCGGTCAGACTGAACAAACCATCAAGGTTGACTTGGCAAAACACAACCTGCCGGTAAAAGTAGCCGCTACAGACCTGTGGTCGGGGAAAAAACTGGGCAAGATAGCTGGTTCAATTGAACAAACATTGGCTCCGCACGCCTGCCTGCTGGTTTCGCTGAAAGGGAAATAAGCATAGCTGGTTTGATTACAGGCTGGTTGATTTTATGTTGTAAAACATACAGATAATCTATTCAGCCGCGGAATTATACCTTAATTTTGCGCACTATCATTTGGTTATATTCACTTTATACACATTAATAACCTTACACTATGAATTGGAATTCACAAGAATTCATTTGGCTGGACTGGGTGATTATGGCAGTTGGGCTTGTGGCTGTCACTTGGGCCGTTTGGAATTCGATAAGTAAACACAAAAAAAAGCAACAGGGTGCTGACAGCGAGGACTTCCTGTTCGGAAAAGGGGAACCTTGGTACATCATTGGTGCGGCCATTTTTGCCGCCAACATTGGTTCAGAACACTTAGTTGGACTCGCAGGCACAGGTGCCAAATCCGGCGTAGGTATGGCACACTGGGAAATGCAAGGCTGGATGATTCTCATCCTGGGCTGGCTTTTCGTACCGTTCTACCAGTTGATGAACAACAAGCTGGGCAAGATCATCACAATGCCCGACTTCCTCAAGAACCGCTATACGCCAGCTACAGGCAAGTGGTTATCTATCATCACCTTAATTGCATACGTGCTCACTAAAGTCAGTGTCACTGCCTTCACCGGTGGAATCTTCTTGGAAAGTCTACTCGGCCTACCTTTCTGGTACGGAGCCATCGGACTCATCGTCCTGACAGGTATCTTCACCATCTTGGGCGGAATGAAGGGGGTCATGACCCTGTCGGCCATTCAGACACCTATTCTTATTATCGGTTCCTTCCTGGTACTTTTCCTTGGATTGTCAGCACTCGGCGGAGGCAACATTGGTCACGGCTGGACTGCCATGATCGACTATTCCAAAACGCTGAGCGTTGGTGCAGACGGGGCAGCCTACGGAACCAACCACATGTTTCACTTTGAAACGGGCGACCCATTGTATGATGATTACCCCGGCTTCTGGGTGTTCATCGGTGCCTCCATTATCGGTCTCTGGTACTGGGCTACTGACCAGCACATTGTTCAAAGGGTACTCGGACAGAGTAAGGGTGAAGCCAGCGACGTCGTGATGAAACGCGCCCGCAGAGGCACCATCGCCGCCGGTTACTTCAAATTATTGCCCGTATTCATGTTCCTGATTCCAGGTATGATCGCCGCCGCCTTGGCCGCACGTCCTGACAGCGGTTTCACGCTGACTAACCCCGACACCGCCTTTGGTTCCATGGTAAAGTTCGTTCTGCCTGCCGGCGTGAAGGGCATTGTGACCATCGGTTTCATCTCGGCTCTTGTGGCTTCGTTGGCTGCCTTCTTTAACTCCTGTGCCACCTTGTTCACGGAAGACTTCTACAAGCCTATGTTCAAGGGAAAAACGGAAGAAAAATATGTGTTGGTCGGTCGTATCGCTACGATAGTCGTCGTGATTCTGGGTATCGCATGGATTCCTATCATGATGAGCCTCGGCAGCCTCTACTCCTACTTGCAAGGTATCCAATCGCTGCTCGCTCCCGCTATGGTAGCCGTTTTCCTTATGGGTATCTTCTCCAAGAAAATCACACCTAAAGCCGGTGAATCTGGTTTGATCTTCGGTTTCTTGGTCGGTATGGTCCGCTTGCTGACCAATATTTTTACCGACACCGGCGACAAAGTGATGAGCGGTGGATTATGGGAATCGACCTCTTGGTTCTGGCATACAAACTGGCTCATCTTCGAAATCTGGTTGTTGGTCGCCATCATGGTCTTCATGGTGATTGTATCATTCTTCACCAAGAAACCAACCGCAGAACAAATCGAATTCATCACGTTTACCGGCGATTACAAAAAGCTGGTCAAGCAAAGCTGGGACAAATGGGATGTTATCGCCTCTCTTGGTGTAGTAGTCTTGTGCGCAGCATTCTATTGGTATTTCTGGTAAAACGCCAGCTATCGTACTAAAAAAAAGAGAGCCTCTGTCTATGAACAGAGGCTCTCTTTTTTTTAGTACACAGTACGTAAACAAGACGTTGAACGTCAACCCATCGTGTATTACATCGCTACACGAATGGCCTTTCCTGTATAGGGAATTCTTTTGTTAGCCGTACTTACATCAATGCCAAATCCGCTTTTCTCATCAACCAACACCACGTTGAAGATGCGCTGTTGAAGGCTTCCGGTGAATGCTCCCAGTTGCTTTCCAATGGTCAGGGTCTGTTGTTTCTCATCCCACTTGAACGAAATAAGGGAGTACTTACCCTGTTCGTAGTTGTAGGAGTCACCTTCATCCTCGTACAAGTCGAAGGAGGCATCGGCACCGCGATACACCCGAATTTCCAGCGTGTCGGCCGATTTTTCTCGTGCGTACTGAACCAATTTACCCATAGGAAGAATCGATCCCGCCTTTACGAATACCGGAATCTTATCAAGGGGAGCTGCGGTTTGTACCGACACACCACCTTTGAACCGCTTACCTGTCCAGAAATCGTACCAACCGGCCGACTTGGGCAAATAGACATGCCAAGTGGAAATGCCGGGTTCGGTAATGGGAGCCACCAACAACGCCTTACCGAACATATATTGGTACTGACGGTTAATGGCAGCTGTATCTCCGTTGAAGTCCATGACCATGGGGCGCATCAGGGTTGAACCATTCGCGGTGACCTGCCAAGCTTCCGAATAGATGTAGGGCAGCAAGCGGTAGCGAAGATTCAGCATCTTACGCATGTTACTTTCCACTTTATCCCCATACTTCCAGGGTTCGGTTTCAGTTTGGTAACCGTGTATGCGAAAAATTGGACTCAGCGTACCCCATTGATACCAACGGGTGAGCAGGTCGTGGTATGTTGAGTCGGTGTATTGAGTTCTGCCCGGGCGAAAGAAACCACCGATATCGGTTGTCCAATAGGGCAGCCCGGTGATGGTGAAGTTCAATCCGGCAACAATTTGCCGTCTGTAGGTGTCCCAGGTACCACCGATGTCACCCGACCAGTTGATGACGCCGTATTTCTGTTCTCCCAAGAAGGCAGAACGGGTGAGGATACAAACACGCTTATCGGACGTGGTTTTCCGTTGGCCTTCATATACGGCCTGACTCACAAACAAGGGGTACGTAAGACGGTAGAAATCGCCCAAGCCTAGGAAGGTCTTTTTTCCTTTCACTCCGTCATTCTCCGGTTCGGTGGCATCCATCCACCAAGAATCAACACCTATACTGAAGAGGTTTTCGTTCAAGGCATTCCAATGGGTCTCGCGGGCGAGCGGATTGAACACATCCACCCAAGGACTGTTGGGAATAAACAGGTTCTTTTCAACGTACGGTTTTGCCACTTCCGATTTTTGATCCAGGTTTTCCCAAACTGAAACGTTGAAGTGGGCATTCAGGTCGTGCAGTTCTTTAATGAAACCGGCCGGATTGGGGTAATTCGTTTCGTCGAATTTCGGGACTCCCCAGCCGTACTTGCCCCAGTATTGCCAGTCCTGTACGATGACATCCATGGGCAGGTTCCGTTTGCGGAATTCTTTGACTGTTTCAACCAAGTGCGTACCAGACGTATAGCGTTCGCGGCATTGCCAGAAGCCATAAGCCCATTCTGGAAGCATTGGAACACTTCCAGAAAGGGAACGATAGGAAGCGATGACGTTATCGGCTGATGGGCCGTAGAAAACCACGTAATCCAGCAGTTTGGCATTGGGCGAACGAAAGGTTGTGGCATTTTCGCTCAACTTCCACGAAAGGGTGGGCGTATTGCTCGATTTGCACAACACCTGCACCTGATGCATTCCTGCTTTAAGTTTAACCAAGGAACCTACGGTAGGCGGTAGCCACTGGTTGCTTTGGTCGACGCAGGGTTGCCCATCGATGACCACATAATGACGGTTGCCCATATCGCCCAAGTCGAGGAAGATGGAATACGTTCCGTCTTTTCCAACGGTAAACGAACCTTTATACAGCGATTGGTTTTGTGACACCCGCTGCGTACCGGAGGTCGTGGTCACTTCCACCAGTTTGTTGTTTTCCGTGGTAGAAGCCACTTGTTTTTCCAGTTTGATGGCGTTGTCTGCGGGATTGAAGTCGGTGAGCCCGTATTGGTGCCACAGTAGTCCATACCCTTTGCTGGAATAAATAAAGGGAATGGCTATCTGTGAATTGACCTGCGTCAGGCGACGGGTCACGTTTCTCAGGTTGTACTGTCCGTCCTGGAATTGCCCCAAACCGAAAAGGTATTCGTCGGCTGGAGATTCAAAACGCTGTTCGGCCTCGAAGCAGGGTTCGCCTTGGACAGTACCGGGAGTCAGCTTTCGCGAACCGGCCTGTTCCTTTAAAAAGACCTTACCGGCTTTGTCGGCGTAGGATAGTGCGCCTGTCTGCTTGTTAAGCGTCACGCGCATT
>Ga0302288_1000236_pt1 | contig 50037 bp, 34 predicted proteins | sample III_Fen_N1_1_FD_194549 | JGI IMG/M metagenome (GOLD analysis project Ga0302288, IMG submission 194549) | Peat permafrost microbial communities from Stordalen Mire near Abisko, Sweden - III_Fen_N1_1 | ecosystem: Environmental > Terrestrial > Soil > Wetlands > Permafrost | place: Sweden: Abisko...
TATTTTTATACATTTGCATTCCAAATAAAAACGGAGAGGTGCTCGAGTGGCTGAAGAGGTACGCTTGGAAAGCGTATGTACTCCAAAAGGGTACCGGGGGTTCGAATCCCTTCCTCTCCGCAAAATACACTGATAATCAGCAAAATAAAGACAGGTGGTACTAAAAAAGGAACTAACATACATATGTTAGTTCCTTTTTTTAATTAATTCGAATAGCCCAGAAGAGCCTGTTCAATGTAAAAACCTATATAACCAATCAATGTAAAAACTACGTGGAGTGAAAAAAATACCGGCAGATAAGCTTACCTAAATATGAGAAATATGTATTTCTAGCGACACTAGATAGCTATACAAGATCACGTTAGTTGACAAGTCACATGAAAGTAATTATATTTCAGTTTAAAAATCTTTGAATTACGCTATACTACTCCACCTGATATTTACATTGATCCTATATAACTGAGTCAATTCTGTTTATTTGTTGCATTAAGGTTTTATCCGTACGAGCGGTCTGCATATTGTATTTTGATTGCATGTTTAATAGCATCTCAGCTTCCAATCCCAGAACAGCTTCAACACATAATGCAAATTCAACACTCACAGTACACTTTATATTCAATATTTCGTTTAAAACGGTGTAAGAAACGCCCATTTGTGTAGCAAGTTTACGTTGAGAGAGGTTTATAAATTCAATTTCATCTTTCTCCAGGGTGTGTTGGCGAAAAAGGGATCATTTTATTGGCAAAAATTTTCATATAGGTTATTTATATTAGCTCAAGTACTTTTAAACTATATGATAATTAATACAATTCAGCTTACGAAGTAAAGATTTAGATATTATTACAATAACCCGATAGACTTTCCGTGTAAATAAATCTACCCAACGCGCCTGTACAACACAAAGCCCTGCAAACATAAATTGCAGGGCTCTTTGCTTATATATAGTTATACCATCCTTGATAAAAATTGAATCCGAGTTGCGAGGGTTCTAACTCCTGATTTTAATCAGGCAAAAACGTTTTTGTAGCTACAAAAACACATCTTGCTGTTGAATTCTATACAACCTCAAACACGCCATTTTATTAAATATTCAAAAAGACTAAATAGATAAAAACAAATGCTCATTTTTTTGTTTCTACACTTCTCTTTCATTCGTTTTAAACTACTATAAAATAGAAAATGGTGAGCATTACACTCACCATTCTCCGATTATTTTTTTATTTTCACTACTGATAATTGAATATCGCCACGTTTGATACATTACCGTGGTAGAGTTTCAGCCTTAATCTAATTTTAGAATTTTAATAATATTTTCGTCAATTTTTATATTCTTATAAAGCTCATTATTAGGATTTACCATGATTAGATAAAAACTGTTATGACCTTTATAAAGCAATAACACGGTTGGGATTTGACTCTTATTAAAGTTGAAGTAAATCTGAGGTTCACCCTTTTTATCGCAAATAGACATCTTATCAACTAAACCATAAAATCCTTTGTAATTTTGTCCCTTAAGTTCTTTTATAATTTTTGTGTTTTCGCCTAAATTTAGAATCATCCCATCTATTTTATAAAGATATTTTACAGAAATAGGACAAAAGCTTTTAGAATCAAGTGTCTCCTGCCATCTAAATTCTGATTTGCGAATAACACTTCGCTCATTTATAAAGATATCCTTTAAATCTGCATTGTCAAGAGAGTTAAATTTCCAGACATGTAGAATATATTTATCATTATCATAAAGATAGTTATCTAATGTGTCTTGATCTGTGACCCAATTGTAACCTATTGTATCAATCTTACTTATGACTGAGTCTTTAAAAAAGTACAAATGGTTCTTACTTGTTGTATAAAAAACAGAACTATGATATGTGTAAAATTGATGCAGAAGGAAACATGCATATATTGATACTGCAGCAATAAAAACATATTTTAATCGATTTTTTTTCATATATATAATATATTAAAGAGGAAGTTCCCCCATTATTGGTTCAATTGCACTTTCAACTTGGTTAACTGCATTTAACACTGGGACAACTATTGTTGCTGGTAATAAATTGGCCGGGTTAACTGAAATTGTAACACCATATCCTAAACGTGTAAATGGAATCTTTTCATTAATATCTAGTGTTATAGAGTTCCCATCTGTACCCATTGTGATAGGGCCTACTCCAGATAAAGTAGGATTCCCCTTTTTGGACACATTAAGTTTGACTCCAAAATTTGTTGTTATTTCGGCTTCTGGCGTTCTTTGGTTGGCATCTTTTATAATTTCAACGTTACTATTTCCTGTCTGGACTTCTGTTGTACCATACGCATCCAGATTAACAAGGTCGGTTTTTATCTCATGATGGTTTTTCAAGGTAGTAGTTGGTTCAGCCTTTTTTTGCTCCTTTTTTTTAGCAATGGAACTATTTGATTTTTCTTTTTTTAAAGGAATAGACTCAAATTTATTTTTAGGAGTTGTATTAGGGATACTTGACTTAGCAGCTGTCCTTTTCTTGTCTGTATCAAGACCTGGTGTTCCTCCTGAATCTGAATCCCCATCTACTCTACCATCCGGGTCGATTCTATTAACCGGATTGTTGTGACAATAAACATAAGGTGAAATATCGTATGCTCTTTCACAGAGCGGATCTACAGCCGTCCACACAGGTAATACAACTCCTCTCCTTCTTGCCCCATAATCATACTGGTTCAGTCCATTCATTGCTTCCAGCTCTTTACCATTGTAACGGTAAGGCAATGCGGCACTATTGCTGGTGCTCTCAGGATAAAAACGCATGCCACTCGGGTAATAATGACTCTTCTCTACTACCATCCCGTTGCTGTTTATTACTACCCGATTATTACCCAAATGATCTTTCAAATAGTAGTAATACACTCCACCTTGATAGTATCCATCGGGTAATAATATCTCTTTCAAAGAATCGTTTTCATAAACCATATTCCCTACATAGTCCGTAGTCAACGTTGTATAATCCGACGAACTGTCAGGTAAGGTACTGATAGTGCCTATGGGTACGGTTATTTTATTATTCACCGAATATGTCAGTGCTTTCAGTTTCTTGCCACTTGCATCGTAGGTATACAGATTTTTGTGTCCCTGAATAAATTGAATTTGATCCGGCAAATTTAATATATTATATTGAATAGTACTAATACCCGTGTTAAGATCGGAAATCATGCTACCATTTTTATCATAAGCATATTCCGTGTCTATATTTGCATTTATGCTGTCTTTAAACGATTCGGAGCCATACGGGATAAATGGGTTAACTGCATTATCTACTTTTTTTAGTTGATTGCCCGTATAGGTAAAACTCAAATCATTGATTAAATGGCCGTTTTCATAGCGAAATAGCGAATTAACATTTCCTATTTTGTCGTAACTAAAGCCTTCATCATATCTTCCTGCATTGCTAAATTGACTTCCCGTTTTTTTATAATAAATTGAATTCGTAAAGCGATTCAGCTCATCGTACACAAAATTATAAGTGCGGGTGTAGTTTAAGTTTTCACCGGGCACTGTCCACTGCATACCGGCTATATTACCGTTGTAGCAGGGGGTAAATACAGGCGCGTTGGCCGTGTTTACATTGTAGTACAGATTTTCTGTAAACCTACTGCCGGTTATATCTGTTGTCCAGCCGCGCACGTTGTAAGTATAGCTAGTTGTATCTACTCCTCCTAGGTTTTTGATAGCAACCCTTCCCAGTTCATCGTAAGTATTTGATGCAAGTGTTATAGTATCATTAGTTCCCAATTTATATCGGGTCATTATGAGTCTTTCAGCTTTATCATAAGCATAGCGATATACTTCTGGAATAACAGCTTGCCCTAATATATTATGTTCTTTTAGTGATTTTAACACTTTTCCTCTAAAATCAAGAGCATTGTAGGTGATATCGTATCCAAGCAAGTGATTTGATGTCCGGGTTTGTACCACGCGTCCGTATTTGTCGTAATAAAAGGCTGTTGCTTCGTACTTTGTAGAATCGTCTAAATGATAGGTACGTGTTCCCGTTAACAGACCTTTGGCATTTCCGTATTGAGCAGTATAGCCTTCTTGTTCCTTGCTAGCATCGTAAGTAAGGCTAGCTTTTTTACTAGCTATCAGATCCAGAAAACTATAGTCATCATAGTAATTTACAGTTAATAGTCTGGTGGGAGCGGTATCGTACCACCCTCGCGAGTATCCGGTATCCTCCATCGGATCAGACTGAGCATTTGGAGTATTGTACCATTCTACTACAGTAGCATCTCTAAAACGCTCTAATTCTTCTTCGTAAGTGGTGCCTTCATCAATAACCACAGCGGTGTAAATTACCCGTCCTAATATGTCATACTTATTCATTGTCCATTTGCTAAAAGGACGTTGATTACCGTATTGCGAAAGTAATAACTTATTCGTCTTGTCATACACCATGTATATAGGTTCACAACCGGGTAAACGTTTATAGATGCAGTTTCCCCTCGTGTCGTATCGGTAGAGGTAGCAATACTGCTTTAAAATTTCGTTGTTGTCGTCAAGATCAGATGTCAGTTCGTCCACAGCTTTTGGAGGTATTACATAACTAAGTTGGCTAAGATCATTATACACATAGTATGTATCCACATTTTCCCCATTGCATAATTGACGTTTAAGTACTACTTGTCCCTGTTTATCTTTAAACTCGGTAGTCGTTTTTTTGTCTTCGTCAGTTACAGCTGTTTTGTATAAAGTATTGGGGTCATAGTTGTCCTTTCGTTTTAATTGATTGTTTTCCACTGAGAAGTAGATTACTTCGCCTGCAGCGTTAGTTTTATAATCTATACCAGTGGGGTGTGAGTACCAGTCTGCACCCGGTTGACGTTGGCCCAGTGGGCGGTTCAATGGCGAGCTTTCCAAGATTGTTTCAACATACGGTATAGTATCATTACCATTCGTACTTGTGGCTTTTGCACCAAAGTCACTTACATACGCTCCACCATTGCCTGCTGCTGCACCGGGCAGCCAATGCCGATAATCTCGCCCAAAGTCGTCGTACTCAATGCCACTTACCAAATCAGCACCGCTAGGAGTAATGGCTCGTTGTACAGTTTGTAATGGACGACCCAATCCGTCAAAATACTGAATGGTCACATTCTTACTTCCCTCCGACAGAGATGTCAGATCCGAAAGTCTCTCTTGTCCGGGAGTCATAAGCGTTGTGGTTCTTACAAAGTTATGATCGAATGCGGAGGCCGGGGAAGCTACTGTCAGGGTAACATTATCGGAAACCGACATGTTTTCGTTATCAACAACAATAAGTTTAAAGACATAAGTTCCTTCAGTAAGATTACGAACAATCATAACGGGTGAAGTCGTATTTATTAAATTGGCGAAAGGTCCAGATATTTGGCTCCAGGAGTAAGATTGAATGCTTCCATCCGTATCGGATGCGGTTCCCGACAATTCGACCTCTTGTGTCGGCAAGTTAATTGTTTTATCTTCTCCTGCATCAACCGCTGGTAGTTTATTTACAATTAATATTTTTTCGTTGGTGGCAATACTGCTCGGAGATATACATAATCCAGAACTCAGAGAGCTTACAACACATTTTATTTTATCTCCACGGTTAAATGCGGACGAACTGAAAGTTGAGCTATTTGTCCCCACTGTGGTGTCATTGAGGTACCACTGATAATTGACTTGAGAAATTAAATCAGTCGGAACGCTAACAGTATAAGTCTCCGTAGCTCCATAAATAATCGAATCCGAGCCGCTAATTGTAGCAGTAAGAGTAGCGGCAGGGACTATGGTAACAGACATCTCCGATGATTCGATTTCTCCGCAAATTGTCCCAACGAGTACGGAATAGTTTGTCGTCTGGGTCTGGGTTTGAGTAGGATTGTAGGTCTGAGCGGTAGCTCCCGAAATAGGACTTCCGCCTAGCTTCCACTGATAGCTGGATCCAGAGGTGGCCGTCAATGTAAATTTACCACTTCCTGTATTGAGTGAACATACATTTGTAGGGTTGTCGCTTGGGGTTATACTTATGGTCGGTGTCGGATTAACGGTAGCTGTAACAGCTGTACGTGCGCTGGTACCGCAAGCATTGGAGGCTGCCACATAGTACGTGGTGGTGGACGAAAATGATTTGGTCATTGTCGTTACATAAGTTGGCGAGGTAGACGTTACCGTGTAGCTGTTGTCTTCTGTAGAACCACTTGGTGATGTGTACCAGTGCAGGGTTATGCCCGTCCCGGGGGGAGTCCATGCGGATAAGCTTAATGATTGTGTTCCGCAGTTGGAGGTTGCCCCGCTGACAATAGGTGCAGCCGGGATAGTGTTTACGGTGATGGTCATCACATTGGAGGTTACCGCTGATGGACTAGCACAAACGCTACTGCCATTCAGGCTTACTGTACATTTGATTCTATCTCCCTGAGTAATACTTGACGAGCTGTAAGTTGAACTATTGGTTCCTACCGCATTGTCATTGAGATACCACTGATAATTGACGTTCGAAGTGAGTGCACCGGGCACGGAGGCTGTGTAGGTAGCTGCCGTTCCCGAACAGAAATTATCCGAGCCACTGATGCTTACCGTAAGGGTAGTGGCAGGTACTACGGTCACAGAGGTGGCCGAAGATTCAATAATACCGCAGTTTGTTGTTCCCACAGCCACTGTATAGCTTCCCGTTTGGGTAGGGTTGTAGGTCTGAGCGGTAGCTCCCGAAATAGGACTTCCGCCTAGCTTCCACTGATAGCTGGATCCAGAGGTGGCCGTCAATGTAAATTTACCACTTCCTGTATTGAGTGAACATACATTTGTAGGGTTGTCGCTTGGGGTTATACTTATGGTCGGTGTCGGATTAACGGTAGCTGTAACAGCTGTACGTGCGCTGGTACCGCAAGCATTGGAGGCTGCCACATAGTACGTGGTGGTGGACGAAAATGATTTGGTCATTGTCGTTACATAAGTTGGCGAGGTAGACGTTACCGTGTAGCTGTTGTCTTCTGTAGAACCACTTGGTGATGTGTACCAGTGCAGGGTTATGCCCGTCCCGGGGGGAGTCCATGCGGATAAGCTTAATGATTGTGTTCCGCAGTTGGAGGTTGCCCCGCTGACAATAGGTGCAGCCGGGATAGTGTTTACGGTGATGGTCATCACATTGGAGGTTACCGATGTTGGAGTGGCGCAAATACCACTTTTAGGGCTTACTGTACATTTTATTCTATCACCCTGAGCGATCGTTGACGAGCTGTAAGTTGAACTGTTGGTTCCTACCGCATTGTCATTGAGATACCACTGATAATTGACGCTCGAAGTGAGTGCACCAGGCACGGAGGCTGTGTAGGTAGCTGCCGTTCCCGAACAGAAATTATTCGAACCGCTGATGCTTACCGTAAGGGTAGTGGCAGGTACTATGGTAACAGGCAGTGCCGAAGATTCTACGTTGCCACAGCCTGTCCCCACAACTACGGTATAATTTCCCGTTTGTGTAGGGTTGTAAGTCTGACCGGTAGCTCCTGAGAGCGGGTTTCCTCCCATTTTCCATTGGTAACTTGAACCGGAGGTGGCTGTCAATGTAAATTTGCCACTCCCTGTATTAAGAGCACACACATTTGCCGGATTGTCATTGGATGTGGTTATACTTACAGTTGGTGTTGCTAAAATAGTTACTGCTATTGGAGATCTTGCACTTTCGCTACCGTTGCAAACACTGGCAACATAATATGTAGTATTGGTATTGCATGTTATTGTATAAGTGGTAACATAAGGCATAGATGAGTTAACCACAACAACACCGCTCGTAAGATAAGAACCACCTGTCGGGGTTGTGTACCATCTGTGTCCGCTTACAGACGCATTAGTTACTGCTGGTAAAGTAACTTGTGAGCCTCGACAAACTGATGTGCTAAAACTTTGGGGAGGAGTACACTGAGAATAGCTTTTCTCTATATGTAAGCATACAACCAATAATAGCACCAAAATATATCGTGTGTATTTCATAATGTATATTTCTTTTAAGTCGTATGACTATTTCTAATTTGATAGTCAATTCAATGTAAATGAAAGATGATTTGTATCTTTTATCATTAGACATTGCTGACCTTTAATTGTTGATTATTAAAGAGTTTTTTATTTTTTGTAGTAATACTCGTAGGCCTGCCGTATAAAACCCGTGTCATCTTTTACTAACTGCAATCGTCCAAAAGTATCATACACATAGCTGGATGTTAACCCTCTGGGATCTGTCATTGAAGTCATGCCAAAAACAGGGTCGTAGGTATAGGTTGTAATTAAACTGGCGGAACTATTATTTCGAATATTTTTATTAAAAGTAGCCCATACAGAACTTGGTAAACTGCTAACATTTTTCAATAAATTATCTATATCTGAATAGCCACACGATGTTAGTGCTTGTTGAATTGCCGAATTAAGCGTTTCTGAATCAATATTAATACCTTTTACAATGGGTAAACTATTATTGTAAGCATAAAAATAGCTTTCTTTAATATTGCCCGACAAATGTACTTCTATAACATTTCCATAAGTATCATATTTATCAAATACCACTCTCTCGTCTACCGGATTTGCTCCAATTTTTGAACTTATTTTTAAAGGGGCATAAAAAGATTTATTCCATAAGCTATATTCAATAATTGTTTTTTGTTGATTATTGCTATCCTTATATTCGCTTTTCACTACTGGCAGGTTTAATTGGTTTCTTAATACCAGAGCACTCAAAACCGTATCGGTTGGATAATCACATGGATAAGTTATATCAGTATATTTGAAACCAACACTAGCATCTGTTTTAGATGAACTCAAGCAATAATTATTTGTATTATAGGTATAGTCCACTGTTTCCTTTACCTTTCCTGTTGGGAAATAATGGGTTGTTTCTGTGCTGTTTAAAATATTATAGTAATTTCGGGTTGGGTATGCATATATATTTAGTCTATTAGGGTAAGCTGCAGTATAAATAGTTCCATTTTCATTACATATATCAGGACCTTCGTAAATATCTTCTGCCAATAGGTTTAATACTAATTTGAAGTGTGTGCCAGACAATAAGTTGTAATTACTCTTCTCAGTCATAATAGTATCACCATTAGCATTAAAAATCAGTTTTTTTAATAAATTCCCATTAGACGAACTTGGGAAAAATGGTATTTTCCCAAAATATAAAATACCTGGAGTATTGTCATAATAAGAAATTTCTTTCCCGTTCGTACTATTACTACTGTATGACTGAACTTCAACCCTGTTATAACCAACATTATTGCCGGTTAGATAGCCCGAAAGGGATACGTAACTGCTTCCGTAAAGAGTGCAAGTTGGAATTACCCAAGTATCAGTAGAATGATTTATAGGACACTGCCTATGAATAATATTTTTTTTGTTTATGTTTTGAAGTGGGATAAGCAGTTGACCGCTCGAACTACCGTTTTCAGAAATATAGGAATATTTTTTTGACGATACCACATTGTTGTTCTCATCATAATTGACAATGCCTTTAACCCTTAATCCACCACCAATGTAGCTACAAGTACTACATCTGCTAGTGCTGTTTCCCAAACTCGCCTGGTTGTCATAATTATAAGTAACCTGAGCCCATATTTCGGGTTTCATGTCACCACTAGAAATATTCGAGGGAGGGGTTGTACACGTCAATGTATATGTTCCGGCTTCCAACCATAAATATTCACTCCATTCAGCAATGTGTCCGTTTGTGTTGGTTTGATTACTACCCTGACGCGAGATACTATAATTCTGTCCTGAGATAGTAATTGATCCATCTGCATAATCAGTATATCCTGTGAGGGTTACACTCGATTTAGCAGTCAAAGTAAATGTTACCTGCGTAACATCTGTGACAGGGTAAGGCGTACTTCCCCATGTCTGAACAGTTGCAGTTTGAGGCAAACTGGCAGTTGGTGAATTAATATTTTTTTCATCTTCTGCTGAAACATAATTATAATTGATGAAATCATGTGGTTCATACGTGAAAACAGTTTTGCCTTTTGTTGGGTGCTGGATAGATTTTAGCATCCCGGCTGTATAAATAGTACTATCTTTACTTGCTCCCCTGATAGCTCCATGAAGTGAATAGAACCTGTTGTCAATTCCTCCATAATCTAAAGGGTTACCTAAAACCAATGGCAAGGCATTTGGTATTATAGTATGATATTTATCTTGGATAATTTGACTTCTATTTTCCTGTCCGTTGTAATAACCCCAATGATCCATGGCAAAAGATGTCTTATAGGGAAGTGAACCATAATAAGAAAATGCGTACTTGTCGTTAGTTAAATTATTGCTGTATTGAATTAATGAATCTAATTTAAGCCGATTTCCTTTAATAGTTTCGCTATAAGTAGTATTGTTTTTGTATGCATCGTCTTCATTGAGATAATCTCCCCCAATAGTATTTCCAATGAAATAATTATAGGCAAAACGATACGAGAATTTTTCCGTCTGGTTAATTTTCTCTTTTATAATTATCTTGTTTAACTTGCATCCGCCATAAATAATGTCGTTCCTAGTGTTATCACTTTCAAAAACAATAAGCTCGTTCTTTGTTTCGATAGTGTCCAAATACGGTACAAATCGCTGGGTACTTTCCGGTAAAGTTCTATTAGCAAATGCTCTTCCATCTTTAAGCATATATTGTTCATTCAGAGCCGGTAAATTTGTCATTTGCACTTTCTTATATTTTAAGGTGATAACATCACCTACTGGACTTATCATTTGGGTAAGTACCCAACTTAATGCTTTTGTTGTTGGGCTTGTTTCCATACCTTCAAACCGGAATATAGTACCATCTTCACCAGTAATAATAAAACCATCATCAAGAATATTAAATCCATTTTCGATAAAACTTATTGCACATCTTTCGATTTTACATTTGTTTTTTTGTCCAATAAAAACGTATTTATCGTATGGCCTAAAATCGATACCATTATTTCCGGAAACTCCATATAAAGGATTCTTGATGAATTTAAAAGAATAATTGGCAAAATTGGCTGAATAAACATCTTGCTGTTCACCACCACCAAGTAATTTTGGTAACATCTCTGATTTTATAAAAGGGGAATCACTTATTGGCGAACTATTACTAAAACCCACACATCCATCTTCATGCCCCATAAAAGGTTGTCCTGAGGCCAACAGAGTTGTGTAGGCTTCACCTTGTGGAACAAGTCCCATGTTCCAAATAATGTTTTGAAATTCTAGAGGAGTAATGGAGTTAAATGAACGATCGTCTCCTCCAACTTGTACATATGATATGGAGCCGCCTGCTATTAAGTTCCAGCCCAATCCAACCCAGGTAGCTTCCTGTGCCACTTCAATGCCTGTGGCATGGTAGCTCAATGTGATGGGCAAAGATAATTTACCGGCCTTTACTGTGTAAATTGGTATGGAAATATCGGGTGTGCCTGTATAAGCTCCCACTGGTACATCTCCAAACTTTCCTATACCCTTTGCTTCGGGTGAAGCAGGTACTATTGAAGGCATTTTAAAATCGGCACTAGAGTTTTGGCTTACTAACAAAAAATTGTTTGCCATTAATATAAGCAATATGATTAATTGCTTGTATAGTTTGTTCATTTTCATTTATTATGATCTTTATATTGAATTTTAATCTCTTTTTAAATGCTCTCCTGTTATCAAATTATAGGAGATTTGAAGTTTTTTGTCGAGTACTTTTCTTACTGTTTAACTACGTTAAGCCTCATCACCATATCATCCACATGCACAAACAGACTGTATACTCCGGGAATAAGACCACCCATAGCTACGGTGGTGCTATGCTCACCTTCTCCGAGCTGTTGTGGCGAAGTGTTACGTTGAGGTATGCCGAGGTTGTTATGCACAGTAAACCAAACTTTGGCAGAGCGTACCAGTTTGTATTTGATATAGAGATTATCAATTACCGGGTTAGGCATTAGTTGTGCTTCGGTAAATACCGCTGTTGCACCAAGTTCTGCTTCGGTTTTGTCCTCAGGGATAGGAGCTGTTTCTACTTGTGAGGTTTGTTTTTCGGGTGGGTAGTAAAATGAAGTTCTAAACACGGTAGTATCATTCATGCTTTCACCTTTTTCGTCTTTTTTATCTCTCTTTTTACTCAGAGTAGTTTTAACGCTTTCGAACACAGGATAACGTATACCCGCAGCATACCACGAGTAGGTGTCGAGAGTCATTTCCACACTGTCTTTTCCCGTTTCGGTATAGTGCCTCAAGGTACGCACGCGCATTGCTTTTTTTACCGTTTCGCATTTGGGCAGGAGTAATTCACCTTCGGCGTCAGCTTCAATGCGGGTATACCCTTTTACAGCCAGTTCAAGACGGTGGCAGTACTGCCCTTTGCCAATAAAGTAGCTAAACAGTGTGTCGCCATAGGCAAAAGGGAAATGCATCCGCAGTTCATGTGTAGTATATTCCATATATGTTGTAGAATTTTCGTACCCCACGGCTTGCAGACTGTCCTTTTGCTGGCGGAAATAATAACGGGTGTTGTGTTCTTGTCCGCACAATCGTATCATATTGGTACTGTCAGGTATAAAATAGTTGAGGGAGTATTCCTCATTAATAGGTTGCAGAAATCGAAAGTCCCAAGTTAGGTTCTTGCCCGAACTGCCGGGGTCTTTGTACTCTACTTGTTGTTTTACCAGTTGGTCTGCTGCACGGTAAGCGTTGCGCTCTGTGCTTAATTTGTGAAGATTCTCAGCCTGTAGGCTTATTACCATTAAGGGAATAGAAAATAAGGAAAGTGTAATTTTTTTCATGCTTCTATTGATAGAGCTTATTGTATATTATTGCCACTTTGCGACAGAGTTTGTTTTTTCTTATCGCAAAGTGAGGCTGTGAATTTCTACAATACAAAAAGTATTATAGTTATATGAACTCAATGAATAATCATTTGAATTCAACAAACTCATGCAATAAAAATAACAATCTATCTTTAAACCATCAAAAAAAAGGGTAAAAAGAAACAGGACAACCAAAAATATAATATGTTAATAATTAACCGATTGGCACTGGACAATCGGAAATAATTAGGACAAGCAATTTAGGAGGGCAATAAAGAGTAAGAAAAGAGGGTGTTTTGAGCAGGAATAATTTGAATTGTCAATAAATACCGGGAAATTATATTATATCAAAATAAAGTGAAACTTCAAATAATAGTCTGCTAAGCTAGTCATAAAAAACGAAACCATGATACTTTTTCTACAAAAAAATATATGTTTATGTGAAATTTAAGAATGATTCAAGAGGAGTAATGATTAAAGAACTTTGAAGTCTTACGGGTAAAATATCCTTATTAAGAATAGCAGACACATCCTTTACTTAATGGGAATCGCATCAGCACAATCAATCTTTTTTAAAGAGTTCACCCTCTCTGAAAATTGCAATGATAGTCAATATATTACAAGTATTAGATGCTTAGAAAAGGACTAATATCTGATTTATTTTTTTGCAAGCAACTATATCAAAAGCTCTTCGTTTCACTATTGAATAAGTCGCACTGAAATGGTCCTATCATCTAAGTGATAATTCTGTAAATGTACTGTTTTAAATAATAATGTACTGCCATAGAAAAAAGCACAATTACATGTGCCTTTTTCTATTTAGTCATATGCAAGGCAATAACTGTGCTAAATGCTGTTAACCTAGCTCAACTCTGGATAAAGAGCATCTTCGTATTCTTCCACGAGTCTAGAAAGGATATCGAGCTCAATTAGGTTTTTGTCCGTCTTTGGTGTATCGTCATCGGTCAATTTTATCAATTCGTCAATGCGCTGCATAACGACATTGTATTCAGCTTCGGTTTTAATTGTTTTCATAATCAAAGTTTTATATTAAGAATATTCAAAATAATGAGTTGTCTTATAGGTAATAACTATTAGACGCATTAGCTGTGTAATTGAACAGTAACCTAACTATTTATCCGTGTAATTTACTGCTCCAACTTCTTTCCACTTGTAACGCACATGTACATGTTCATATCCCTTCGATAAACAGAATCTGCTCCGGCAAATTTAATAAAATTATATTGAATCGGACTAACATCTGTGTTGACATCAAACCAAAGTTATATATTTGCATTCACATTTATTTTATTATGAAAACAAGAACAGGAATAAATTTCACTCATTTTCTCAGTATAGCTGAAGGTAGTAATTTAAATTTAGATGAATGGTCTAATATTCTCCATTTATCTAAACGCACGATGCAGCGTTATAAAAAAGAAAACAGATCCTTCAGCCCCCCTCAATCTGAAATAATATTACAAGTTGTTCTAATTTTTCAAAAAGGGCATGATGTTTTCGGGAGTGAGATAAAATTTAATAATTGGATTAACACAGATAACTTATCATTCGGAGGATCAAAACCTAAAGACTTACTGGAGAACACATTCGGAATAAGAATGATTGAGGATGAATTAATTAGAATTGAACACGGACTATTCATTTGAAAGTTTATTAATTCGAATAGTCCAGAAAAACCTGGACAACGTAAATGACCTATATAACTGAGTCGATTCTGTTTATTTTGTTTATTTGTTGCATTAAGGTTTTGTCTGTACGAGCAATCTGTATATTGTATCTTGATTGCATGTTTATTAGCATCTCAGCTTCCAATCCCAAAACTGCTTCAACACGTAATGCAAATTCAACACTTACAGAGTGCTTTAGATTCAATATTTCGTTTAAAACGGTGTAAGAAACGCCCATTTGTGTGGCTAGTTTGCGTCGAGAGATGTTTATAAATTCAATTTCATCTCTCAATATTTCTCCAGGGTGTGTTGGCGAAAAAGGTATGATATTATTGGCAAAAGTTTTCATATGGGTTATTTATATTGGTTCAAGTACTTTTAAATTTTGTGATATTCAGATATAATTCCATTTACGATGAAAAGATGTAGGTGCAAATACATTAAAATTTTATGCAAATTTAGGAACAGATATCTCAAGAGCTTGGGCTCGTTACTTAGTGCTAGTTTATCATCTAACTTCAACAGCAAACCAAGAAAAAAACACCTTAGTACCACTGATGAAAAAGAGTATATTCGTATTCTATATTTCTATAACTCTCTCTATATATATATATATAACTCTATATTTCTATAACTCTATATTTCTATAACTCTATATTTCTATAACTCTATATTTATGTATATCTATATCTATATTTATATTTATGTAATTATATAAATATATTATTATGTAAATATATAAATATATAATTTTATAAAAATATAATTTTATAATTATGTATTTGTATAATATTATAAATTAAAGCTTCGATTACCACTGTAGTCTAATTGCTCCCCGTACTTTACATAACCCAATTGATTAGTCAGCAATCGCGTTTTTCCAATCGAAAAATCAGACGTATTACCATGAGTATGACCGTAAATCCAATAATCAGGGGCACCTGATTCTATCAAATCAAATAATTCTACCGCAAATGCTTCGTTTATAATACTGTCTCTATATTTTTCAGGGTAGTTTTTATAAGTCGGGACATGGTGAGTAACTACTACATTCTTTGTAGACCTTTCCAAGGTCAATTCGCTTTTAAGAAATGCTAAACTATCGGCATGTAATTGGTTATACTGCGCTATTGAAAGTGGATAGCCACGGTGTTTTATGACATGAAAATCATTCATTCCACTTTGAATTTGATATTCCTTAGCCGGACTAATTTTACTCCAAAGTGTTGAGAAAATAAACTTTACATCATCGTGTATTACCGAAGTATTATTCACTAGAAATACATTGCTTCGTATGCTCTCATTCACGACACCACATCTTGTTGCAATATTGAAGTGATAATACTCATGATTACCTGGCACCCAATAGGTAGCTGCAAAACTATCGGAAAGAAAGCTAAAGAAGTCTTTGTGCTGATCCAGCAACTTAAATGGGACTATATCACCTGCAAGCAGTAAAACATCGCCAACAACTTGTAGCGGGTTATCTTTTAAATAAACCCTATTTTCTATAAATTCCAAATGTAAATCGGAAGCGTATTGGACAATCATTTTCGTAGAATATTTTGTGGAATGGATAATTGTACAAGCCTTTATATATGACTTCTCATCTGTTATAAAAATCAACCATTATTCTCTTCAAATTCCAAAAGAATTTGACCTACCTTTTGTCAAATTGTGTCGCGAAAAATAAATATTGGACATCACATAACTTATTTATTACTTGCTCTATATCTTTTTTTTCCTTTGAGTTTTTTCAGTAATATGGGGCTGATAGGTGGTTCAGGAATGAGTTGCTCTAAATTTTCAATCAGCCCAAGCTGTCTTAGAATAGCGATAAGAGTTGCAAGAGATATATTTTTGCCTGCTTCAGCATTGACTACAGATAACTTAGATATACCTGCACGCCACGCTATTTCTTCTTGCGTCATATTCTTACGTAATCTAATCTCTTTCATTCTTTCCCCGATAGTTTGCCTCGCACCGGGGCCACTCATTTCCAACCACATATAGTTTCTTTATTTTCTACAAATATACAAATAATATATACTAAAACATACTTAAATGGCAAAAAGTCCACATTGTATATATTATAATATACTTTATAATGCCTATAAGTGAACTAAAATATTTTGAAACAGTTAGGAACTTTTCAGCATAGCATATGTCTACGAAAACAAAATATTATCAGCTTACTTTTCTATTATACACTTGAATAAGCTCTTCAATTTTGATATTCGAATGCCCTAAACAAGAGCAAATAAATTTGAAAAAGTTTCATCTCGAAATATGAAGAAAACATCAAGTTTTGAGTTTAGCAACAGAATTGTAATCACTAACTAAGCCTTTTATATATGACTTTACTTCTATTATTAAGCTCAACTAAGTCTTCTCTTTTCATTTCAGCATTTAAACCTTCAGCATACCATATGCTGTTTTTAAATACCACGTTAACTGCATGTATATCTAAATCTTTAGTTAGAAATACATAACTCCTTTTTCCACTTGCTTGTTCTAATATAACAATTGGATTTTTTAAAGTCCTTTTTAATAGGTCATGTACATTAGAGCTTAATTCCGAATTTACGATTGCCAAACCAATCGATTTTGCATCAAAAAAAATTTCGTTACTTTGAGGGTCTACAATGGATAATGTACTCATATTTATAGTTTTATTTTAAAATAAACTGATTCTATTTTGTATTTTCTTATTGCGTTGAGATAAGATTGGTTGCTGCGAACTTACCTAATTGAAACTTAATAAAAGATATCACACTATACTTTTCAACAAGAGTATTCAAATAATACTTTATCCTTTAGCTGCAACAAATATAATTGTTTTATTTGTATTGTTACTGTATAGACATAAAATAGGTTTACAAAATGTAAACAAAATTCATGTTGATACACGACTATTTATTTAATGAAAAAATCCTTTTATAATTTCGATTAGTCTTTGCCTCTCGTTTGACTCATTCGTTTTAAATCTATAAATCGGGATATTATTTAATTGCAAAACTCGATCTTTAATTTTATCATGTTCTGTTTGTTTTTTATCTTGTTCGTGATATTTGATACCATCGACTTCAACAACAAACAACTTTTCTTTTGATACTTTATTGAAGAACAGAAAATCGACATGAGCGGAGGGATGAAGAATATATCTTCTTTCTTCAGCACTGAATGCATCCGGCACTTTGACAAGATTTCCAAGCCTGGTATGCATAGAATATCCGATATAACTATAATCCTTCAAAACTTCGTTGATAAGATCACACATCAGCAATTCCGTTTTATGATCATTCGGTTGCTCCTTATATTTGGACAATAATATATTCGAATATTCTGAGTACAGTACATCAAATACTGAGGTTACGGTGGAATCTCGGGTTATTTCTGAGCCATAGAGATATTCGGAATACTTAATAAAATCATTAATGACATTATTGGATGAATGATAGACTTTATCTGCAACAACAGCAGTTACTTTGTTTTTGCCTCTTGAGATAGCGACATTCAGTAATTTATCATTGGTGACAAAATCATAAAGTCTGTTCTCTATATTGTTTGGGTCTTTATCTAACGAATTCACAACAAAAGAAAGAATGACCTCATCTTTTTGTCTGCCCTGAAACTTATGAATAGTATCTGCTTCTACATTGTCAGTAGTATATTTGTCTGTAATAAGATTTGCCTGATGCCGGAATGGCGAAATGATTCCTATACTTTTAGAATCATTTTCTTGCAAGATATTTTCTAACTCATCAATTTCACGCTGATTATACAACCCACTACCATTAGGGTTATGTCTGGCATGATTGCCGGGAACTGTTTTGATAATTTCAATATGCTGGCCTATATTCTTAGTCATAGGCACCAGTTCACCATCATAGAACATCTTGTTGCAGAAGTTTATGATATCAGGAGCACACCGATAATGTTCCTTCAACAAAGTAGTAGGCACGCCCAGCACGGAGTCTTTTACTGATTTTAGTATTGAATTAGATGGATATTGATACGATTCCGGAACATCATATTTTTTGGCTAAAAGCTCCGATTGAGAAAACAGACTTTCTTCATCTATTTGCTGAAGTTGTCGTGAATCGCCTATTACAACCAGATTTTTGGCACAACTTATAGCCAACGTACTGCTTAATAAGTCACCCTGTGATGCCTCATCGATTATCAGGTAATCGAAGGTAAAACCCTTTGGCGCATTATTCAACAAAGACTGTGATGTACTTAAAAGAACAGGATATCTAAGCAGGAAACTTTTAAAATCCTGTTTATACGACTCTGCACTAAACTCCTGTAAAGGATGTTTCTGATAGTGAACCCTGATATGACTTTCCAATAACTTGCGGTAAAGCGATTTGAGCTCTTTAGCCGTTTGTTCTTTATCTTGGCTCTTGAGAAATTCCTTATTGGATGCTATTTTTTTGGAAAGCTCACTTATTCGGGTCCGATAGTACAGTTTTTCTGCATTCAAAAGAAGCGTGTTTATATCTACAGATGTAGTTATAATTCTGAATTTGAATTTCAATATCCATCGTTCAAAAAAACCTAATTTCCGGCTATCTTGCAGACGGATAATAAGAGACATGTATTTGCCAGAAGATAATTTCTGATTGATAGTGATGGCTTCATCAGAAAAGTTGTCGTAATGTCTTTGTTCGTTTTGTATTTCAATGAGTTGTGATTCAAGTACACAGGTTTCCACTTCCATATCCTGAATTTTTTTCATTAGGACACTCAGTTCATCAATTCTTTTAGGATCATTTGATGTTAAGGGTTGTTCTTTCTGTTCCAAAAAAACGCTTAGCTCTGTACTCCGGTCGCTTTCAAAAAACTCCAGCACATTGTCTCTTTTTCCTAGACTTGCTGCAATAAATGCCAGATGTTCTTCCTCCAGTTTTTCGTAGATATTATCAATGGCCGTATTGTTGTTGGAAATTACAGCGCAATTCTTTCCTACATAAATGATACTGGCAATAAGATTTAGAATAGTTTGTGTTTTTCCTGTACCTGGAGGACCTTCAATAACAGATATATTGTTTTTAAGAGCCGCATCAATGGCTTTCACTTGACTTTGATTAAAGTCGAAGGGAAGAATCATTTGACCCTTGTAGTTATTGGGCCTAAATTCTCCCTGTAAATAATCAATAAGCACTGAATTTGGTAGTTCATTGCTTATGCGTTTATAGTTTTGCGACAAAAAAGATAGTGGACTGTTTTTTTCTGCAATTATTCCGGCATATTCAGCAAGATTCGTAAAGTAGGTGAAAATATCTTTATACTTATTGCTTCTCAGTTCAATGTTTCGGGTAAAAAAAGGTTTTTTGTCGGTATAACGGTAATACCCTTTTTCAAACAACTCAAGCTTGGTTGCATTTACTTTTACACCATCAGCATAAACGTCATTTTTATAAATATCAATATCCTTGATTTTATGGAGGATACGAACATTTTCTTCTTTATAAAAGAATTTTTTATCTGCGCCGTTGAATTGGATTTCATAACCAGAAACTTTTCCATGATATGAAGCTATGTTAATATCAGAAAGAGACATAGTTTTATCTTCCCATTCTTGCTTTTTAGTACTAAAAAGCTGAACAGCCAGATTTTCTTTGTCTAATTTTATATTTTGACCCATAATTTGACGTTTCTATTAATGCACTTAAAAAGTGTGCCAGCAGCGGGGAGTGCCTACGCTCAACTTTGGAATGAATTTAAAGTTTATTTATGTTTACCTATCAATGGGTGTAATTTATTTTTAGCAACTGCGAATTCAACAATGGGCAAAATATCCGCCATTTTATTATCAAATTCCAATACATTCAATTCTAATTTTAAACCAATTTTTTGAGCCCAGTAAAAAAGCTGTAACCCCTGAGTCTTAGCTGATGAGAAACAACCTAAATGTTGTATTACTCTACCATAGATACCCCCTTTTACTTTACCTACATATAAAATTCTAGAGTTATGATCAATACTATTATCTGAGTTTAATGCCGGTACATTTCTATCTCTTTCTGCATAATCTCGATACACCTTAAATGAATTTATTATTTCAGTTGAGGTGTTATCAGAAATAACTCTATACCAATATAAACATGGTACTTTTATTGGCATAAGTTTTTCAAATAATTCTTTAAATTCTTCGGAATAACGAATGTCTTCTTTTAAAAACTCTTTTAATTGTGAACAATCAATTTCGAATGTCTTTATATCTGGGAAATTTGAAGCTTGTTCAGAAATGATATCTGATGCCTCTGACAAATAATTTTTGATTACATTTTTCATTATAGAGTATTTTGATTAAAATTGTAGAACACCTGCTGCTACAGCAGGGTTGTTATAATAATTATAAATCCGCACCAGCAGAGGAGTTTTTTCCTTAATTAATATTGAGTTATATTATGCAAATGAATCAGCTTTGCTAAACATTTTGCTAATTCTGTTTTGCTTTTTAATTATATCCAAAAAAACTTTATTTCGAGCAAGAGCATCTTCAATTAAAGTTTTTACTCCAATAACATAAATAGAAATACCTAATGTACTATAAAAGCGATGATAAATTGGTTGCTCTGTTGAAAATAGTGGTCGATAATCATCATTGACTAATCTTTCTGCTAATTTCTCATCAACGTCAGTAATTAAGTATGCATAAATTTCTTCAACATTTTCTTTTGATTTAAATGCCTGCACATAATCAACAAGTTGTTGAACGCCTGCAAACTTTTTTCTATCAGATTTTGATTTGAAATCAAATGGTTTAATTTCAATTAAAACAGATTTTAGCCTCTGTGTAATCTCAGGATTATGTGAAAAAAATAAAGCTAAATCAGGTCTATCGCTGGGAATTTCAATATCTTCGTCATTTTCTCCAATTTCTTGTAATATCTCTTTAATTCGTTTTTCACTTGCTGCGTAAGTATAAGTTGTAAACCGGTCATCTATAAGCCATAAATTATTTTTACCTACGCTAAAATATTTATCATGAGTTCTTTGCTCCATAAATAAATTATGAATAATAGACTCAACTTTTTCTTTCTTATCTGAAAGAATCTTTAAACGTTGTAAAACCTGTGCTCTATCATAAATATAGGATACTAATTCGTTTTGAGTTATCTCTATAGCATCTTGCAACTCTTCAACAGAGTAATCTGTTTTACCCACACTTGACAATAATGATTCCTTAGCCTGATCAAATTTTTTCTTTGCTTTGTCAATTATTTGTTTTTTATCTACAAAACCAGCAATATCAATATCCTCTTCATCTAAATAATTCATTAAATATGGTCTTTCATTTTGAATTTCTTCAAGTTTCTCGATATTGATTATTTTCGAATCAACTATACCATCTTTTACAATTTCGGATATTTCCTTTTTTAATTGAGAATTTATCATCTCCCAGGATATTGTAGCAAACATATCCGTTTTTTTAGGAAAAATATCAAAATCATTTCTTTCGTTATTAGCTCGAACACTTAAATAATCTGATTCTAATAATAAAAATCCGGAATAGCCATAAGGCAAGCTTATATCAAAGTCTTTATCGGAGAATTCACAAACTGTTCTGTTATTTGCACAATAATATGCAAATAATCTGCCGTTAACTTTTTCAATTCGATAATTAAGATTAAATGTATGCATTGAATTATCCTTATCAAGGATAGTGAATGATTTTGTTATAAAATCGGGAATGTCATCTTTTGTTATTTCCTCTGCTATCTCTTCATTTGATTCATCAATTAACCTGATTACAATATTATTGCCTTTCTTTTTATAAAAAAATAGAATTGGTAATAAATGTGTCTGAATTTTTGTTCTTATCTCGGTTAAATTAAGTTCAATTCTTCTGTCTGTTCCTTTTCCAATGTCATAATACTGTTTAGTCAGATAGGATAATGTTACTTCTGTAGAACTTTTTTCCACAGGCAAAGAGTCAATTATTATATCATCTGTATCAAATTCCACATTAAACTTAAAATGTCTTTTTTCATTCAATTCTGCAATACAACTAACAAATTCAGCATTTTCATATATTTTTAAGAAAACAAATCTACCAACACCTTTACATCCAAGTGTCTTTTTAAAATCTGAGCGGTATTTGCAAAATGAATTGTAATTTGCATCATTTAAACCATCGCCATTATCGGAAATAGTAATACAATCAACTTTTCTTTTATATATCTCTGAAATTGATTCACCATCTTTAATTGTCGCATCAAATCCTTTTAATTTACAAACAATCTCAGTAGCATTTGCATGAATTGCATTTGTAATTGATTCATATAGTACATCATATTGAGTTACTCGATTACTTATATCCTCATTGACGATACGACTGATTTCAGCTAACATTTTACTCATAATACTTCTTTAATATTTTACTTACTACTAATTCAACTTTAAACGCTTTATTCAACAGACAAATATTCAGTGCTTTTGGGTTGTATTACTATAACTTTCTTGAATTTTAAATTTCTAAAAAGTCTTTTTTTCTTCCCAAAGCTCTAAAAGATTTAATGTTTTATTATCTGGCTCATAACGTTCGTTTTCAATTTTCTCAATATCGATTAACACTGGCATATTTACTGGGTCATAAAACGAACAAAGTGAGCCTACTCTCGACTAGGTCAGGCTGTTTTTATTGTCATTTTACATTGATAATCATGTGGTTAGACTAATACTTCTCTTATTTCAGAATAACCTTCTCGTATTACACAGTACATAGATTTAAAGTCGAAGCACTTCGGATCACTTGAAACGTCACCAAATCCAATCCACGTATTTGAGTTTAATTCATTTAGCTTATATGTACAGTATCTATGTAAGTTGTAATCCAATTCCTGTTTGTTTTTGCACGTCATAAATGTAACACCAAGACCATTTAAAGAATGTGTGTAAATCGAACAATCATGAAGTGTTTCATCTTTGAAAAAATCATTTTTCGTTTTTTTTACCTTGTCCATAAATTGTTTTACTGCGTCTTGATTAAACTCTAAAAGCAAAAGTGACATACGAACTCGATGGGGCAACTTCGATTTATCCAGTTGTAGAAGAAAGTTATCTAATTCACTTGAAATATAGAATTTCGGTTTAGGAGTAAACTTTTGCTTATACCCAAATTGGTACATGTAATAATCATTTATTGCATCTGTATCTGGCGAATATTGAATCCAATTAGTGCTTTTTTCTTTCGCATCTCTAAGTATATCGTCTGTATATAAACCATTTAATTGAAAATAAGTAACTAAATCTAACTCTTCGTAAATTGACAGCAAATTACTACTTAAGAATTTTTTTCTACGTTTAATGTACTGAATAAGCAAAAATGGATTGTCAAATAAATCTGCAATTACAATTAGATCATAAATGCTAATAATCCAAGGGAAATGTCCATCGTCAAAATAACCGATTTGATTTGTCGCTTTTACAGACATTGATAAATTGCCAATTGGCTCTAAAATTAGTAATACAATAACAACATCATCATATTGACTTCGATCTAACTCTATTTTACTTGATTTCTTTGGTTTAAATTCTGATTTTGAATTCTGTTCAATATATTTCAGTGTTCTAATTCCTTGATTGTAAGATTCCTTAATTATTTCTTTTAAATGCTTCTCTGTTCTGTCTTCAAATCCTTTTTTTGCTCGATTTGTAATTCTATGTCCTTTTGCTTCCACAATAAATAATGTTCTGTCAAACAAAAACATACCATCTGTCTCACATTTTTTACCGTTAAAGTAATATGTTAGATTTGGTTCGTGAAAAGTAGCACTTGGGAGAAGTTTTTTGAAGAAAGTAAAAGCTTCTTCTAATAAAAAATCATGTCGAATATCAGAAATACTTTTTTGAGTTTTTATTTGATTGTTTGAAAATAAACAATCAAATATATAATCCTCGACAGCCCAAGTTAGCAAAGGTGTTGATGGTATCAAATATCTTCCATTATGTTCTATTATCGGTTTAGATTTTAGAATCGATATAGGTTCGTATATTTTATCTTCTTTGTTCAGACTCGGAAAACCACATGAAAATGTTTTTAAGAATTTATAAATATTTTCAAGTTTAATGTTTGTGTGTTCAGCTAATTCCTCTGCACTAAAAGTGTAAATATTACTGAATGAGAAAAACAACCTATTTAAGAACTTTGCTTGAATGACCATGTGCATATCCTTATATCGCAAAGGTAGGAGCTTATCTAATTCTTCTTTTGTAAATAAGCTATTCTCTAGTTGCTTCCTTGATTTTCTAGACTTTGAAATTTCGTAAGCAGCCTTGTCTGCATTTCTTTTTATATTATCGAATTCTACTCTACATCTTTCATTTATCAATTCAGGTAACATTTTCCTTATTTTGACTGATTCTGAAATAGTAAATCCAAAATATTCTTCTATTTCTTTGTTGATTGGATTGAATAATTTCTCAGTGAAAATATAATGATGATCTGGTAATCCCGGATTTCTAATTTTTTTTGCTTCACTTGATAATATATTTGAAATTTCTGCGATTGCATTGTCTTTAACAAACTTATTGTTTGTCATTTCAAGAGCATCGGTTCTACCGCAATAGTTTAATACGGCATCCTGAATTTTCATGATTGTATCAATAAAGTCATCCTCAGATATAATAGACTCATCGACAAAATCATTTTTTAAACAGTGTAGAGCGATAACTTCTGAAACAAAAAAATGTTTATCTCCTCTATAATCCGAATATGATTCAGTATCATGCAAATGATTGTAATATGAAATACATGAAAGTAAATCAAAAGTCTGAATTTTCTTTGCATTCTCAATAATAATATGATGAAATTTTTTCAAGTCGATAGGTAATTTTGTTAACCACTCTTCATGTATTTTTTTACTTTCATTCATGGCATTTCACTTTCTTTTTTCTTTTTTTAGCCTGCCCCTAACATTTAAATATTTTCAGTAGGGTATATTTTATCTATAGCAACAATATATTATTAGAAATATCCAATCTATAGGCGATTAAAACCAGTTACAGTTTTTTTAGTCGCTATTGCCTGTTTGCGATCTGGTCCTTTAGGTCTATAAGTTTGGCACACTTTACAAAAGTGCGCCAGCATGTGAATGCTTTTCTTGTAAATATACAAGGCAATAGCATTGCTTTTAGCTACGACTTAGGCTGGAGCCATACGCCGAACAAAAAGAGTCTACGCTCAACGGAGACGTTATTTAATTATTTTCTTTAAATCATCCATACCCAACCATGGCCTACGTTTGTGTACCATACGATGACAATTAGAACAAAGTATGGCAATATCTTCAACCTTCGTTTTATGGTCTTGCTTCATTTCGCTAACAGCAATAGTGTGGTGGCCTTCAATAAAGTTTTTTCCAAGCTCGCCATAAATCTTTTCAAAATCAAAACCACATACCTGACAAAATAATTTACCATGTTTGATTTTAAAGTTTGATTTAGCAAGAGTGATAACCTGAGTATTTCTTTCACGAGCCAAATGCGTCCGCTCAACAAGTTTACCCTCATTAAACTCTCCCGACAGTTCTAAGTTGGCCTCAAAGTCAATTTTCAAATCAAGTTTCCAGTATTTTCGAACAGCACCAAAAGCTCCTGTTTTATTTGGCGAAATTCCCAATGATATACAATAAGCTAAATATTCTTTTTCAAGTTTATTATCAACTTTAGGCTCAATATCAAGAATTCCTTCTATTATGTCATTAGTATCGCGCCCATCTTTCACCTTAGAGTCTTTATGCTGTCTTATTGTATTATTCTGATATCCTAGATATCTGCTTGGGGCGAAACGTAATTCACTTGCAACCTGATATGCAACAAAACAGGTACCGTTCTTTATCAGTTTAATTGTTTCATTTCTCTCAAAATCATCTCCTACTGTGAGATAATTTTCAAGTGTTTCAATATTTTTTATCAGTTCTTCTTTGGTTGTGATTAGTTTCATAGTATCAAAGTCTATTTAGTTTACATATCGCTTTTCAGGTATTTTTTTTTCATGTGCTTTCATGTGGCAATTATAACATAGAGTAATTAATTCATCATCGGGACATTCCCATGGTTCTAAACCTTCATAATAAGCTAAATGATGAACATTTAATGATTTTTTTTCAAGTTCATATAATGGGAAAATTATTGAGAAACAATCTTGAGACAGAATTCCTTGACCTCTAAACTTTATAAAACCATTAGCATAATCAAATCGATGCCGAAGAATAATTTTGTTGTTCGTTTTTCCTTGTTGGATATATTCTACTTTAATAGAATTTGCTTTTTCCACCTTTTTATCTTTAGCAAAATATGGTAGCTCAATTTCTATATATTCATCCTTATATTTAATCTCCTGATCTTTAAATTGGACTTTAGTGAAGAATTCCCGGTTGAAATTATGACCGAACATATCTACTTTTTTGTAAGTATTTAAGTAGTGATCATAGCTGTCAAAACGAAATTCTTTTTTCGAATAGTCTTGCAGATTAATCACAATTGAAGAATCTTCTGTTTCAAAGCGATTAATAATTTCACTCTTTTGCTGAAAAAGTCTCTTAACTTCATCGTAGACTTCAAAAAAATCTGTATAGCGTAAAAGATCATCTATATTCTCCAATTCAACTAATTTTTCACCTAAACTATTGCATACCTTACATCTATAACCCTGAGCTCTTTTTATTTCATTACTCTTATCTCTCCATCTCTTATCTGACAATTTCTCCTTATAATATTCGTCCTTTCCGGTGGTTTCTATGTACCTTACAGTAATTACTTTGGGAGCATCATCATCTGGTACATTGGTTCTTTCTGTTGTTGACTCTATTGATTCAATAACTTCAGTTCGCAGAGGTACATCAACAAATGGATTTTCCTCTGTCGAGATTACTGGTTCTTCAGAATCGATAGGAGTTTTTTCAACTTTCTTTTTTAGTAGTGTAATAATTATGAGTATAATACAAATAGTTAGTATTATAACTACAAGTAATATAAGTATATTGATGTTCATAGTATTAGAGAATTATATTATTTCATTCACATCAATAAAAACATCAATCATATATTTTGACAATTTATGCCTACCTACACCCAAATAAGTTTTCATTACCTGAATTGCAGCTTCCCATTCTTCTTTTGTTTTCGGACCTTTTACAGCTTTATCGTTTAGAAAATAAATATTAACCAGATAGGCATCAACACCATTTATCACTCGCAAGAAATACAAATGAGCCAGTCGATTAGAGTATTGATAAAACTTACCACTCCAATCTACATCATTATTTATGTTTAAAAATAATTTAGTCTCATTCAGCGATTTATCAATTAGTAATCTTGATTTTTGGCCTGCTTGGGTAGCTGGACTTACAATCTCTGGGATATTGGCTTTTGCTTCCACTAAAAATACAGCACCATTTTTCGATTTACCTAATGCATCCCATTGTGGACCACTTTTTGGCCAAAAATCAACTAATGGAACTACTAATTTTAAATCCAACAAATCCATAAAATCGGCATCTCTGTATTCCGCAAAACCGTCTTTTCTCAATGGAGATAACCATTCAAATTCTTCTTTTGCAAGTTTCTTGTTATTTTGAATAATTGCATTATTCAAAATGTATAGGTAATTATTGATAAGTAGTTGAATGTCTTTTAGACTACCTTTTCTGTCTGATTTTTGTTTTACTATGCTCATTTCTTGATTTTAAAAGTATTATCTTTCAATTAGTCCTGATTGTTTAGCCATATCTTGCATGAATTTTGATAAAGGACGCTTATTTATATCCTCCTCAAGAGTAAAATTTTTTAAAAGTAACCGTTCAATTTCCTCTTTCGAATTGAATATTTTTCTCCCATTTTCGTTTACAAGATCCAAGAGAGCTTCTTTACCTTTGTTTTTATATGCATAAGCTGACTTATAAACTTCTTCAACAATATCTGTATGGCGCCTATAAATTCCAGTTAGCCTAAATTCTTTATTGTAATTTTTAACTCTAGTGCTATTTGGTGGATATATAGATGGTTTTAAATGCCTTTTATCTGGTGTTATTCCTTGTAAAAGTTGTATATGACCGATGTCTGGTATTTTAAATATAAACTTATTGTGAAAATCTTCCATATATGGATGTACAAAATCTTTTAAATCGTAACATGTGGCAGACTTATTTAAATTACAAGACGGGCAAGAAGGTATTAGGTTATATAATGATATACTAAAATATGGATATTTACTTTTTGGAAAAAAATGATCAAACTGAAACAAGGCAGCTTTATCTTTTTTATGCTCAACAGTTAGGGTATATTGTGAATTACAATATAAACAGGTTTTAATGTTTTGTTTTTCTGCTAATAATATAAGTTTTTCCCCTCTAAAATCTTTATATCTGAATGCCCATGTGATTTTTTCTCCAAAGTGGGTTTGCTTTGAATTAGTATAATCATATAACATACTATTATAGCCAGTTCTATCAAAAAACTTAATCAATCTAAGTTGATTTTGAGGCTTTAGGCTTACAATATCGTCAAAATTATCAATAAGAAAATTAATTAATCTTATCCTTCGACCATCTGTTTGTTCGCTTAATACATTATTTAGTCTCATTAGTGGAGTTTGATACCCATTTGAACCTTCTTTGTTTATTTCATCAATGTACCAATTTTCTAAATCTGACCATGTATAAAATTCACCTTTAATACTCGTGAAGCTTTCAACCTTTTTCATTTGCCTTAATACTTAGTTGGTTGTCTATTTCAGCTAATTCTCTCAATAACTGTTCTCTTTTATTAGAAAGTTCTGATTTGTCCAATTTCTCTAAAAGTTTTTCCAACAACCTTTCTTTAATTAGAGGTTCTCCAATGATATCAATAATTTTATTAATCCTATCTTTTGATGAATGAGATATTTCTTTAGTATCTATTTCATCAAGTAATTCGAAAATTTTAGTTTTAGCAAACTCTCCTATCAAACCATCTTCAAGAAAAAAGGCATCAGTAAATAAGCTAAAGATATTAGCCCCAAATGTTTCTTTGGAATTTAGTTTTCCATTTAAGAAGTTTATGCAACATTTGGGCAAATCTGAGACAATAAACGGTGAGTGAGAAGTTATTATTAATTGCAAATTTCTACGATTTCCTCCAAATTCGTTTTCGAGAAAGCTAAGTATCGTATTTAAATATTTACGCTGCCATTCAGGATGTAATGCCAATTCTACTTCATCCAATAAGATAATAATGTTGGGTTTTAAATCTTGTTTTTTTACGGAACTAAATCTCGAAAAGAAATTAAACATTGCCAATTCACCTGAACTTGGTGTAGTAAGATCTAAAGGGTTATGACTTAATTCAAAGTTTAGAAATGAAGTTATTCTTTCTTCAGAGAAATAAGAATCAAAGAACTTGTTAAACTGAGTGATGTTCTTCTTTTTAAGATCAATATAACAAAAATCAGCTAATTTAGGGAATATAGCATCTTTTAGGATTAAAAAAAGGCCTTCTAAAGCATTTTTATTTTTACCAATGCTAATATATAGAGGAAAAGTATTCTCTAATTTACTATATATTTCTGTATATATATTTAAACTTATTACATTGTCATTTTCAAATGATCTATGCAATTCAGTTATTATCATTTTTGTAAATTGCGCCAAATAAGTTTCCCCATCCCATAATGCTTTCAAATTATTGAAAATGTTGAATATGCTGGCTCTAAATAGTTTAAAAACTAATAAATCATTAGAATTTGTCTTATTAATGGTTTCTTGGATCTGATTAAAAACATTTGAAACTTCTCTACAACTAATTGTAATTATTGATTTTGAATCTCCATTATATAAAAATGACTCCTCTACTGTATTAGTTGATATTCTTAGAAAGTCCGGGACATTAATATATGATATTTCTTTTTCGTTTCTATATTTCCTAATAAAATTTATTTGTCGTCTAAGCTCCATAGCTCTATGAAGATCAATAGATTTTTGAAACGTAAATTCAGGACTATTGTAATCAACATTGGAATAAGTTTCCTTATCTCTTTTTAATAAGTAATTAGTTCCTAAATTTATCATTCCCATTAACTGATCTTTTGTCAAATCAAGAAATGAAGTATAAGGATCAAAATGGTTTGAGTGATATATAAATGAAACATCAGATAATCTACTTGTTTCTTCAGGTTGAAAAAAATCTGGGTAAGATTTCAATTCAATACTTTGATTACAATAAAAAGAAATATTCTTGGAATTCTTTCGCTCTTTATATGCAACAATTACATTCTCAGGATCATCAGATAAACCTTCTGATATACAAGATTGTAGCAGGAGTCTAATTAAAGTAGTTTTTCCTGCACCATTTTTTCCAATAATTCCAGTTACTGAACGAATATTTTTAGCCCAGAAATTTTCCGGTAAATCAACATCATTGACACACTCAAGACTCTTCAATTCGATGTTATAATGAATTTTATATTTGGAAGAAAAATTGAACTCTTTGTTTTCTAATCCTTTATATTTTGATACGTAAAGGTATAATAATTCCATAATTATATTTTTATTAAGCTAATTCCATATTGTCAAACAACCCTCCATACCCAGCCACCGGTTCATTCACCACATCATTCCCCATTTTTTTCTTGGCATAAGTTTTCTTCTTATCCCACAGCCCGGCTTCCACTTCTTTGGCATGGATTTTATGGTTTACGGCCTCTGGGATGAACCCATTGTACGTTTCTCTTCACAACTACTATTTCATCACTGTTAGCTCTTTGTTTGCCAGCCAGTCAATGTCCCATATGTATTAAGAACAGTTATCTTATTCATCCAAATTCAATAAATCGTAATCTTTGAGTTCATTATATATGCTTGACAATTCAGCATTTAACTGAGAAATGTATTCCAAACATATATGATAAAATAAGTCTTCATTGGAGTCTTCTAATACAAAGTTAAATTCTCTGTTTTTTAGCTCCAACAAAAGCTGATTAAATACACTTTTCACTTCATTTGGTTTGTCCTCTGTAAGGATAATCTCAAATTCTCTATCACCAATCGATAAACATAGACTGGTCTTTGCGTTTTCTCTGTTAATTGTTGCTTTATGAGTTTCCATATATTTTACCTCTTTCACCGAAGGCTCCTTTTCCACCTTCTAAAGTTTTCATACTTATTTCTTTCCAATCTAAATCAGACTTTAAACTATTATTGCAAACAAGACTATTTGTAAAAGGATTACCTTGATAGGTATAGTATCCTTTTATATCATGCTCTCTGTAAATAGAATTATATGGTAATGTTCTTACTGCGATATTTGCATCATGAGTTGCTATAATTATTTTACGTCCAGCTTGAGCCTTTTCTTTTAACATAGGTACAATGACATTACTTATATAATCATTGCCCAAACTTTTTTCAGGTTCATCTATAATATAAATTTCTTTTTCTTCTAAGAGCTCGTTGTGAAGTAACACCATCGATGACTCACCAGAAGAAGGAGCATACTTGTTTCCATTTATTGAGAAATGTCTATGGAAAATTAGTAAGTCACTAAGATTATTTATTGCTTCTGAACCTTCTACTTGATTTAATTCTGTAATTTTTTCAAATAAAGTGTTAGTATACAAATATTTAAATACAACATCTAAAGCATTAGCAAAGTTTCTTTGAGGATTTTTAGTTACCTTTTTTACTGGTGTAAAATCACTATTTATGAATTTGCCATCTTGAATAACCAAATTAGTTTGACAATAAAGTTTTCCTTTGTCCCCCAAATTGCCTACATACTCCACAATTGGAGGAATAGTTTTAGAAATATTGACTAAAACTTTTCTTAGGTCTTTTTCTATTTTAATTCTATTACTTGCATATTTACCAAACCCAGTACTTATAGGTTTCTGAGGTTGTCCTGTTTTTTTTGCGATTTCTTCTACAAAGACATTAATTATTTGATTAAATAGAGAAATAGACCTTAAATCAATAATTCTTTTTTCAGATTCTGTTTTTAGTCTTATTAAAATTTTTTCTATTACAAATTTGAGTTCTAAATAAAGTTCAGAACCTATTATTTCTTGAATTAACTCGTCAGAATCAATATATTTAATAAAATTTTGAACTTGTTCTAAACTAGTTGCTATTTCATTAAAATCACGCGCTGAAGTAGGTTCATCTAGTGGCGTAAAATCTTGAACTTTTAATTTTTTTGATATTTTATTTGTTTGGTCAATAGAGAAATATCTCAAATAAGAACTCAGACTAGTTATATTTTTCTCACTTGAATTCCTTATGTCTTTTAATTCTTGAGTACATTCCGCTATATCAAACTCCAATACATTTTTGTCAAATGTATGTCCTTTTAGATCATAAGTAACTTCTAATGTTTTTGCACTAGACTCATAAACCTTGTTTTTAAACCCTAAATCATTATAATATTTTGAAAGTGCATGGAGTATATCAGATTTGCCTGTGCCTTTTGAACCGAAAATTATATTTATATCATTATAAACACTAACGTTAACGGATTCAAATGGGTCACTATAAAAGGGAAATAATTCTATACTTTCTTTTGTCTTTTTATCTAATATTGTGTTTATAGTGGCTACATCTTTTTCCAATAAAAAACAAAACTGTTCAAAAGACTCAACCGGCAATCTAAGGTCAGGAAGTGAACTGGATATGTCTATATATTCATTCCAATTATGAATATCAGAGCCATAAATTGAATTATGTCCATGACTTATATAAATTCCTGCTGAAATTGAATTAGTCGCTTCCTTTAGAACTCTTTTTTTGTTAGAAACTAAACCAATTAGCTTATTAACATCTTCATCTAGTAAATTAGGAGCTTTAGCTTGATAATGAGCAATATAAATAGGGTCATAAGAGTCAAAATTCTTTACTGTTTCTTCAAGTGTTATTGTGAAGTTATCAGATGTTTTTCCGTTGAGTAATTCGTTAATTTTCTGACTGAATGGTTCTACATTTTTGGGGTTAACAACTACAATTAAATGTGCTCTTCTTCCACCCTCAACAATGTCAAGTTCAATGCCAGGCCATATTTGATAATCATTCTGTGCAAGATTAAATATCTCTTGATATTGGACTAAATCGAAATGATTATGATTTGTAATCGCTAAAATTTTGACATCCGTGAGTCTGATTATTTCATCAAAATGTTCGGCATTAATATACCTATGTTCAGAGTCTCCTGCTTTACATTTTTTTGTATGTACGTGAATATCGATTTTCATTTTGATTTTTTTATAATTGTGCCTAACACCTAAATAATCTAAATATATTCAATTAGCTAATCTACCTAATTATAATCTCTTCTTTCTCCCCATCATACCGATACTTCACAATCTCGCCCGAAATAATCAATTGAACTGCTTGTCCAATTATGTCTAGGGGAGCAATAAACCATTCCCGGGGTGTATGACGATTGCCAAGGGCATCAAATACATCTACATTTAAACAGGAGCTGCCAAAGAAATTGTGCAACAATAATTCAAGCTTATGGGTATTCATATTGAAACACTTGTAAGTCATAATAATTCGGACTTCTGCCATTAAATAGGTTGGCTCTTGTGCTGCATTTTTAATGCGTTCTTCAACCGTTGTTGTGGAGAATCCGATTTTATAAAGGTGTTTTATTTCCTTGATTTCTGACTTATCACTTTTTGATTTCAATATGTAAATGAAACCGGATTCTTTGTCTTCGTCTGTTATCCCAGAAAAATGGTTGTCAAATTGCTCAATGCTTGTTTCATTTTTTTCTGTAATGACATTGCCATTAGCATATAATATTTTTTCGACCGAACGTTTCAACATATTTGATTCTGTCCCATTTTCAAATATACACCTTGTTCGTCCATCAGTTCTGACTCTAGTTCCATCAGGTCTATAATGGTCATTTTTAGTGATATTTATTTTTTCAAGATAGAAAAGAACACCATTGTGCAGGTAATAAGCACCTTCTTTTAGATTTCCAAGTTTAAAGTCTATAATGGAGCGATTACCTATTTTCAAATCTTCCTGAACCTCCTTAAATCTTGATTGATAGTTTTCAAAATCAGGACAAGGTTTCCTACGAGCCACAAAATCAGTACTCGCTCTTTCGTCAGGTCGTTGAACCAACTCAAAATCAAACAATCCCATATCGTCCTCGTCCAATAAGCCAAGCGGGTCCTCGTTTAAAATATCATCAATGGTGAATACTTTTTTTTCTACTGGTACTAATAGCCCTAATTCGTCGTATTGTTCCAGGATCTTTCTTTTTGATTCTGTTTCTCTGAAATCGCATAAACGAGAATATAAGGTATGCTCATTTACCCCATTATTTTCAATAGGTAAACGTTGATTTTGTTGATAAAAATCAATTATCTCATGGAACTTGCTAACAAGTATATTGTCTTCGTTTCTAACAGAGGCTAATGGTTTTACTTCCAATAAGCCCAAGGGGTCGTTATCGAAAATATCCTGTAGCTTTTTATCCTTATTCAGCATAAATCAGATTAATTATTGTTAGCAACTTGATTTTTACGTCTCAACTCTTTCAAAAACAAAATTGCTTCAGCCATTCTACGTTCATTAAAATCGGCTGATTTTATGCTTGGTTCACGATTAAAGGTTTTCATGAATTTCTGAACTTTCTCCGGGTAATAAATCAATGCTTCTTCCACAGTCATTTTGATACGTGAAGTTTCAATGACATCTTGAATTAGTTTCAGCACTTTCGGTGTTACTGATTTTGAAAGAATTTCATAAGCGCGTTGGAACGGATTTACTTGATCTATCAGGTCGATATGAATATCGTCGATATTTACAAACTGACCAGCCATACGGATAAACCGTTTGTCTGCCTGAGCTTCGGTACTATCAATAATGTTGGTATTGATATTCACTTTATTTAATGCATTTGCTTCATCATTGGAAAGTTCAGGATAGATAGTTTTGATTACTTTAGGAATCAATGTGTTGATATCATCTTTCGACATGTTATCTGCAATGGCTTTTTTAATGCTGTCATCGTTTTCAATAGCCCTTTTAAGGTCCTTCACATTGATTTGCAAGGTGTTCTTCATAACAGAATCCATCACCACATATTGACGAACTTCTTCAACCTCATCTTCGCTCAGGTTCGGATATTTTTTCTCAATAACCTGTTTGATCAATACTTTATTTATCACTTCAGCATCGATATTGCCAGGAATGGCTGATAAAATGCTATTATCCTTTAATATGTTGGCTTTTAAATCGTTTATATCCGATTTAAGAATATCTTTTACCCGTTGGGAACTTGGAGCTTTATAACCTCTCACTAAAATTTCGCCCGGCTTTGCTTTGTCGTTTGGCGAAAAACGAGGTTTGAAATTAAAGTTTGGTGCCAATACCTGCTCCATTAAAAGCGAAGCGGTAATTGCTTTCAGCATATTGTTGACAGCAAATCTCACATCGTCATTTGTAGCATCGGGTTGAGCTATGAGATTCGTGAATTGAGCGTGTGTTTTATTATCGCTGTCACGGGTGCAACGTCCAATAATCTGAACTATCTCAGTCAATGAACCACGATAGCCAACAGTCAACGCATATTCGCACCAAGGCCAGTCGAAACCTTCTTTTGCCATTCCCAATGCAATAATTAAATCCATATCGTCAACGGATTTCATATCACGTAAGTAATTCATGGTTTTTTCTTGGCTTGCTTCATTTACTAAATCTGCTACTTTTAGGATTTTTCCATCAGTTGTTCTTTTTAAACTGATAATTCCATTATTTGAATCTACACTGATAACAACTCCAATGCCGTCCAATATCATATCTACTTCATCGTATTTTCTTTTAAGTGACTCACCTGCATTGGGACTGGGAATATGAAGAATTGTTTTTTTGTTTGTGTCAAGTATCTTATGAATAGGTGATTCTTTAATTTCATTTAACTCTCTTACATATTTCCCTTGATAGAAATTATAGCCTATTCCCAGAGATTTCAAATAGGTATAACCATTCAATTGCTCATAATAAGTATAAGTAACGTTAGTGAACTTTTCTTCGTCCTCGGGTAATAGAACCGGAACACTATCGCCACGGAAATAGGAGCCAGTCATAGCTACAATATGAGCCGTTGATTTTTCCATAATCAGACGTAATAATTCGCCTAACTTACTATCACCGTCAGCAGATACATGGTGAAATTCGTCAATGGCCAACAGACAATTATCGAACTTTGCTTCTTCCAACTCTTCAAAAGCAAACCGCAATGTGGCATGGGTACAAATCAGAATTTTTTCTTCATTCTCCATGAAATTACGGAATGCTTGCACTTTGCCTTTGCTACCATCATTACCCGGAGTACAAAGGTTGTAGTTGTCGTGTAACTCCCAATTGGCAAAAAAACCATGACTTTTTAGATCCGTAGCACGAAACGAACCACCGATTGATTTTTCCGGAACGGCAACTATTACTTTTTTTAGTCCTTGTTTAATGAGCTTATCCAACGCGATAAACATTAATGCTCGCGATTTACCGGAAGCCGGTGGGGCTTTCAACAATAGATACTGTGCATCTCTTTCTTCAAAGGCTTTTTCCTGCATCTCACGCATACCAAAATGATTGGTTTGTGAGCTTTGCCCTGTTTGGGCGTAGGTAACATTGACTAAATCTGGCATAGTTATTTTTCTGAGTTTTTCGAGATTAATTTTGATACTATAAGTATAAACCCAACGTGTATTATTACATTCAATATATAATTCCAAATAGGACTTTTTCCTAAATCAGGAATTAAGTTTGATGTCCAATAAGCTACTAACATAGTAATTATAAGTATCACTTCCATTGCAATAACGCCAATAATTGCACCCGTTTTTGAGGTGTTGTATTGAGTGAATGGTACAATTAGGAGAAAGATTGAGATAAGTATGAATAAAAAATTAGAACTTAAAAATGACCAGAATACAGAACGCCTTAATTGGGTCGTCTTTACTGATGCTGACGTCGATTTAGTAATTGTGGTATCAGTCAAAATAATGCTTTTTGATTTAATGGAATCAAATAAAGCTATCCCTTTTTCGATATTTTTTGAGGATGTGTCAATAAGTGCTTTAGTAATTAGTTCAGTTATTCTTATGGAATCTTCTCTATTTACAGTTATTGGTGTTCTTTTGATTATATGTGTTGTGTTTATTTCTATATTTTTACTTTTTAGACATTCACTCCTGAAATTGTTATAAAATGGAATATATTCGGAATAATGTTTACTGTTTTTTATTCTGTTTTCTGTATTGTTAAGTTCATCTATTTCTATTGAATCTCCCTTATATGTATTTTTCAACTCATTTATCGTCAGAAGATTAGTTAGCTTATTTGATATATAGATATCATATGTGAAATGAAATACTAAATCTATGATAACAATAAACGCAATCGTTGATAAGAAAACTGCTGTACGGTGTCCAATTGATTTAGACTTATCGTAAATTATATCGAAAAATGATTTAATTGAGTCAAACATAGTTTATTTAGTTTTTCTTTTTTCTTCTCTGCAAACAAGGTTCCGTTATCGTTTCTCTCTTTTTGTTATTTACTCATACACTGTCTGAACCACTTAATTGATTCTTGAGATTAAGTTGATTAAACTTCGAGTTAATCAATTCGTCATTTAAAATCATTTTTATACTTATTATGCCGATGGTTCGTCTAATCTTTTTAAATCCTGCTCAATCTCTTCGATAGTTGGCAAACTGGTTTTTAGTTCTTCGGGAAGTATTTCAGTCAATTGAAATTCACTTATTCCCATGGGTTTATTTATGTTGCGTAGAGCAAATTCGGTTTCGAAATTGTTTTTGTCTCGACACATTAAAATACCAATTGTAGGATTATCAGTATCCGATTTCACTAGGCTATCAACAGCCGACAAATAAAAATTAAGTTTGCCTGCATATTCAGGAATAAACTTGGTGTTTTTAAGTTCTATCACCACATAGCAACGCAGCTTAATATGATAGAATAGGAGATCGATATAATAATCTGATTCGCCTACTAACAAGTGATATTGTCTCCCAATAAAAGCAAAGCCTTTCCCAAGTTCGAGTAGAAATTTGGTAATATGACTTACCAATTGCTCCTCGATATCTTTTTCCTTAAATGGATTTGTCATAGTTAGAAAGTCGAATACATACGGATCCTTTAGGGTTTGTATTGCCAATTCGGACTGTGGATCTGGCAGCGTAAGCTGGAAGTTGCTTATGGCTTTCCCTTGTCGGTCGAACAATTGCGATTTCATTTGCAATGCCAGCACGTCACGACTCCAACCGTTTTCGATAGTTTGTTGGATATAAAAATGGGCTTCGTCCAGCGACTTTGCTTTGGTAAAAATATGAATATTATGTCCCCATGGAATTTGAGTAGCCAATTTTCCAGCAAGGTGGTGGGAAATATCAGCATTGTTGACTGTCTCCAATTGGTCAACAGCCTGTTGACCAATTGGAATTATCTCGTTTTCTATTTGTGCAACAGCTTGTTGCACAATTGCGTTTGTGTAAAATTGATAAAACTGACGGCAGTACTTTAGATTGGTGGTTGACAAACCTTTTATGTCTGAAAGATCTGCTTGTAAATCTTTAGCCACCCGCTCAATGAGTTTACTGCCCCAAGCACCCTCTTTCTCGGAAATCATTTTCCCCAATTCCCAATAAAAGCCTACTAGGGTAGCGTTTACGGCTAAAGAAGCTTTTATTTGTGTAGAGCGAATTTTACTCTTTAGTTCACTGAGCCAATCTTTATATTGCTGGTCAGTTTGGTTGAGTGTTTGCATATCTTACTTTTTACTTTTTACTTTTTTTTCAGTTTTAAGCAACGTCCCTCTCTCTTTTACCTCTTCAATCATTTGCTCATAGAGCTTAAACAGATATTCCAACCGTTCTTCGTCACTCTCGAACGGACGGCTGCGATAACAACGCTCTACCGCTAAATCGTTTTGGTGGTGCGCTTCACGCAATCCGTCAGGCATTTTATCCGGATCGTAAAGTTGTGCTAATGTTTTTTCGGAATGTTTTTCTCTCTCACCCAAAATATTATAAACGTGTTGTTCTAATTCTTTTTTATGTTTGTCGGAAATTTGGGGAAAAGGGAAAGTATTGTAGCAAAGTTGAGCCGAATATCGATAATCAGATTTTAACCTCCCTCCAACAGTTTTTATCCAAGACATATGCATTTTGGAAGTAAGTATACTAAAAAGCCAAGGTTGAGCATCATAAATACCACTACCTGAGTCAAGAATTACAATATCATCATTTAAAAAACCCATTGGAATGTATGCTCTACGCTCAGAAGATACACGAGGTATAAATATCGAATTTGCAGGGATAAATCTATTTTCACTAAACAAATGAGGTTTGTTTGCATCGTTTATGGTGCCTGCTTTTTTGCTCAACAGCCTAAATTCTTCTACCTTTTTTATTCTATTAGAAATAAATGGAATTTGTGAGGCTTCATTCAGGTCTGTATCTGTAATCCACAAACACCACCTTTGATTTCCGTTTATAAACTCTTGTGAGCCTAATATCTTTTTTGTGAATTTTGTTGCATCCGGAAAATTTGAAAGTAGTAAATCTAATTCATCAGTATTTAGAATTAAATGGCCCCCATCTACAGGACTACTGCCACGTAATATTTGCTGAATATCTGATAAAGGAGAATTTCTTTTATGAACAATAAAATCATCTGCATCAATCAAGTAAGGACTTATTTTCTTTGAAGTTAATCTATTTGTGTTTGAGAAAAGATATTTTAAGTTTGAATTTTTATTTCTTATTCCAATAATAACAACAATAACTCCAGCATTAGACTTTGCACTGTTTGACCATTTAAATGATGTGTATGCAAACCCGATTTCTAATTTTTCATCAAAAATACTTGGCCATAAAGCTGCAACTTGTTCACCTTGACATATTGAGTTCGTACTTACAAACGCAAATTGATTGTTAGTATTTTTGATAAATAATGCACCCAAATAAAACCAACACGCTATATAATCAAGAGTTTTATAACTGTCCTTATTCTTGAAAACATATGCCATATCTTCCTTTTGAAGTACATTTTGTAAACTATACCCCAAATACGGCGGATTTCCAAGCACATAGATTTCATCTCCTTCATTTTTCGGGCAAACCATTTCCCAATCAACACGGCAAGCATTTCCGTTTACAATGTTTCCTGTTTCCTGTAGTGGCAATGCGGGTTTACAACGTCCAAATTCACGCATAAAAGCCTGGTTCATTTGGTGTTCGGCAAGCCAAAGGGAGAGTGTTGCGACTTCATGAGCAAAGTCATCCAATTCAATACCATAAAAGTTACCAAGATTTATTTCAGAGAAAGCCAATGTGCCTAATTCTTTAAAAATAAGCATTTCCAATTTACGAAGCTCTTTATAGGCAATAATCAGAAAGTTTCCACTTCCACAAGCAGGGTCAAAGATTTTTATTTTCCAGATTCGTTGAAGTAATTCATTTAGCTTTTTCTTGTTTCCTTTTGAATTTTCAAATTCTTCTTTGAGTTCATCTAAAAATAAAGGCTCAATGACCTTCATAATGTTTGGGACAGAGGTATAATGCATACCTAATCCTCCACGGTGTTCAGGTGTTATCACCGCCTGAATCATCGAACCAAAAATATCCGGGTTTATATCTTGCCATTGGAGAGAAAAACCACAATCAATAAGCATTTGACGGCTTTTTCGGGTGAATACAGGTGCAGCGTGTTGATTTCGAAATAAACCTCCGTTTACATACGGAAATGCTTTGAGGTAGGCTGGCAGTTCTACTCCGTTCACTGACTTGCGTGCGGATTGAGGAGTATTCATAACCTCAAACAAGGTGTCGAGGTAAACATTCAAATCACTTCCGTCTTTTTGGGTGTGATAATCAACTGATTTGGTAAATAAATCTTTTTCGAAAATTTCTGTATCTTCGGCAAAGTAGCAAAATAGTAAGCGTGAAAGAAACACGTTCAGATTATGAACTTCTTCGTGTGTTGTGGTGGGATTATCCTTCTTTATTTCGTCGTAAAGCTTTGCCATACGTTCGGCAGCTTTTACGTCGGCAATGTTTTCGGTTTGTAGCTTCGATTTTTCCATACCTGCCCAGGGAAGAAAGAAATCATTATGTTGTGGAATTTCAAGTATTGGGATGTCTAATGAATCATCGGTTTTAGTATCGTAAGCCAGCAAAGTTTCATAATCAGTAACTACAATAAAACGAGGTGCTTGTTTGGTTACCTTTTCGTTACCCTTTAGGTTGTTTAATGCTGCTTGTAAATCTTCATCTACTACGGATTTGAAAAATAGCTTCTTTTTGATAATTACAGTTTCTTCCGAAAACATGGCTGAATCACCCTGCTGCAAACGACTGATAGTTGCTTTAGGGGTACCGTAAGCTAGTAGCAAATCAAATATAAAGCTGTCTTTGTTGAAGGATTCTACAATTTTTTCGAGATTATCGGATATCTGGGCTATGTTCATTTAGGATAGAATAAGATTATAAATTGACAGGTATGTATCAGAAAGATACATACCATATCATATACTACCCACAAAATTACATAATTCATTTCACATTTCAGTAGATTTGTATAAAGAAAATTAAGTTTATTTCTTTTCTGATTTTGAGCGATCAATTAAAGCATATCATCACAGGTTTTCAATCAATTATTATAGATCTATCCCACTTTCAAAATCAATATTCTTCTTTTTCTTTTTACTCGAAAGTGTATTGTCGTTTTGCAAATCTTCACTTACTCCACTTACCGCTGAAAATTCAGCATGTTTTTGTGACATTGCCGGTATATAAGTTGCGTTGAAATCGAGCTGTTCTACTTTACTCTTAAGCTCTGATGAATTTTCAAATCGATTCATCGATTCTGTTTCATAAGTTGTATGGGGCGCTTGAACAGCTCTGAATAATTCTTTATCAAAATTAGCGGACACATCACTTGCTTTGATAGGAATGGCATTAGCACAATCTTTCATTTTGAAAGAGAATCCCTTTATTTCTCCAGATTTACTTTTCCTTACCCAAAGTGAAATGTTTTTACTCAAAAGTTTTTCTATAAGATCATCAACACTCTTGACAGTAGGCAATGTTTGTATTACTTGATTCCTTATATGTAATTTTTGCGCTGCTTCATTCATTGAGGACGATCTCGCAACTGTTCCATCTTTTAAAAGATCGTTTAATGGGGTTGCTTCGCCATTAAAATACTTTGTGATGTTGAAAAATGAGAATCCGCGATTGTTTGCAATTTCACTTGCCTTTATGATTGCAGCATCTTCTATATCTTTCAATTGAAATGAAATTCCGTATATTCCTCCTGTATTTTGATGAAGAGTTGCATTAACACCAATTTTTTCTAGCTCTATTAGATAATCTTCAAATGACTTGCTATTCTTTAATGCTACAATCGCCTTTGAGGCAATAGCACCCTTTTGTTCATCCATAGACATTGGGCCGGTAGTTACTAAGCCTGAAATAGCAGCATAACGATATTTCTGTGGAAGACGTTCGTCTTTAAAATAAACATTTGCATTAGGGAGACCATACGTAAATTTCAATTTCCCATTCTTATCTGCAAGTGTTCTAACATATAAACCTGCTGCATGAACTTTCTCTAGAAAATCATACTTGCTGCTTGAAGAATTATAGCATAAATCAAGTTGTTGAAGTAACTCTTCTTTATATAAGCTCACAAAAAGATTATTCTTTTCCAGGATACTCCCGACCTCATTGTAAAGCTCCCGTCCAAGCAGCAATTCTAATCCGATATTAGATAATCGATTGTTTAGAACAAACTTTGCATCATCTGAAAGTAATTCTAAGAGTTCTGTTTTGGTAGAAAAGTTCCGTAATCCTTTATCTAAAGCATTTGAAAAATAATATTCTCTTTCCTTTATTTTTGAGAGGCTCTCACTATTAAATTTAGCGTACTCAATCTCTTTAAGATTATACTTCACTTCTAACTCTCTAGATATACTTTGCGATCTACGTCTGCTAGTATTGAAATCATTGATATGCAAACCATCATAATCAACTGTTGTAGATAAAATATGAAGGTGTTTATGCTCCCGATCGTTATGAAGAATAACTGCATAGCAACAGTTACCATATCCCATACGTTGCATATATTCTTGTCCTATTTTCAGAAATTTTTCTTTGTCCAATTTTTCTCCGGGAGCTAGGTTAAGGGACACCTCAAAGTACTTCTTATAAACCTGTTTGTTCATTTCACCTACTTCCACCATCTCATTATAAAGCTTGTTTATATCATTCTGATAAAAATTATCATATAAATATTCCCCTTTACTCTCTTCTATTTTTGAGATATTGTAGGAAATTTTTTCGGACAATGTATTATTATCACCAAATGTAAATGAAATATTTGCTATCATTTTTTTGCAATTTCATCAATAATTAATTGGAGTAATTGTTTATATTCTTCCATCTGTTTATAAGCATCAACTATAGCAATGCCATCTAAATTTTCGCCTCTCATATTGTATTGGCGAGCAATCTGATTAACATTGTTGCCGATATATTTAACCTGACGCACCATTTCCTTGTCAGTTTTGATTATTATTTTCTGTTTTAGAGCTGCTGTCCTCATATACGCAGACACAGTCATACCTAATTTCTGAGCACGATCTTTTATTTCGTCCTTTTCTGAATTCGAGATTTTTACCGGAATTCTTGTTGTTTTATTCTCTTTCATATTTCTTTTTTTTGTGCGACCGCAGGGAGAACTATATACCTAAGCTCGGCTTAGGCAAGAAGTAAAGAGTGTACACCTTTACTCACCTTGCAATACCAAATTCTTCATGAGTTCAATGTGGCAATGTATCATTGAATTTTGTTGGTTGAATTCTCATAACAGGTTCTTTTATTTATATCAAATCAAAAATAAAACTATTAATTTAGCGCAAAATTTACTTCAATCACAAGATGCGAAATTGCTTTAGATTAGGGCTGAATTATTTGTCAGTAACAAAATCTGTCACTACTTTAATTTTCTTGCCACAGAGAAAATCGTTCAAATCATTATATTCTCTATAGTGAATTGACTGATCAAAAACTTTTGACCCATACATTTTACAGATTTCATTGGTTGAGCGCACTCCACCTTCATCATTGTCTAAATAGCAATAAATCTGCTCATAATTTTCGAGTTTATCAAGGAGCTTTGATGTATTGCAAACAGAGTTTAAGATTAAATAATCCTGTTCATGCATTATTGGTTGGTTTGGCTTATTGCGCAACATCAAAACTAAATAAGACAAAAAATCAGTCAGTCCTTCAAAAACACTACAAGATGATTTACCGCTTGAAATGATTGAAAGTGCCTTTGGAGCAATACAACCTTTAAAATACTTATTCTGGGTGTCATATCCACCCAATTCATTTGGGAAAGCTATAGCAAAATACGGTTTACCTTTGCACTTAAAATACACTTCCATACAATACTGCTTTGCCAAACTTGCTGGGATCATTCTTTCATTCAGATACTGAATTAAGGCAGTATTCGCTAGTGGCTTTATCTCGACATCTTGCAATCCCTCGAAAGAATCTTGCTGGCGAAAAGAAAAAGAAAGTGGCTTTATATGCGGTATCTTATCTTCGATAGATCTTAATGCCTGGGCAACGTTTTTTGTTTCGTGCAAAATCATTGCAAGTTTAATAATATCACCCTTATCATCGTTGCCGAAATCGTGCCAAAGGTTCATCTCTCGGTTTACCTTAAATGATGCTACAGTTTCTTGTCTAAATGGTGAAATATACCAAAGACTGTTTCCTTGTGCTCTAACTGGTGTGATATTGTAGCTTTGAAGGTACTCCTCAAGAACTATTTTCCTTGCTTGTTCTATATTCATAAATAACAATTAAAAATGTGGATATTTTTTTCTTTTCGCCAGCAACATATCTATATGATAAATAGATTATTATATCACATCATACGCATATAATTATGAATAAGACAGAGAAAGAGAATTAAGACTACAGGAAACATTTACTTTAATCTACAATATATACACCCGTATTAAACTAAACTAGTTTTCCGATTGCCAATCGAGAGTAAAAAAAATTATTTACATTCCAACATGCATATATTTTCTTTCTCCCACCAATATTTCAATATGGAAAAATAAAGGTTTAGTTTATTTTGTAGATATAGAATACATGATAAACTAAACCTTTTGCATTAAAGTTAAGATACGAGGTGTATTTTCTCTATTATCAGAAACCTGCAATTTGAACAATATCACATTCCCTAAAACCAAATTAACATTTAAAATCAGGACTAAACTTATACCTTTTCCCTTCTCTAACAATCATTCCGTTGTTGATTAAAAAAACCTTTAATGCAGTTGCTTTATTCTTACCGTAACTATAACCGATAGATTGGTAACCTTTTTGCAAAGATTCGATCAACATGGAGTAATTTTGAACAGCTTCCTCTGAAAATGCGAATTCCAATGCATCACGATGCTTCTGTTCAGTGATATCCTTAAAGTCAAATCCTTTTCGCGGTGATGTTTGGTTTGGTTGATAATTCTCAATCAGTTCAGGTAGAGATAACTCATTAATTCGAAAAGCAAACTTTTCAAATTCCACAGTTCGTACAAATACTGCAGAAACAATACTCATATCCTTGTCAAACTCAGATTTAGCAATCTGGAGTACGGTTTCAGCTTTGTTGTTCAACTCTGTACCAATGTGACCTCTACTATTGTCATCACCTTTGTTTTGATGTAGGACCGTATGGATGTGAATCTGCCTCTCATCCGTCCATTGCATCAATTTTGATATAAGGATAGTTGCTTCACTTGGAGAATTTATATCATATGCAAGATCCCGAAGACCGTCTATAATCAAAAGACCAAGATCTTCTGTATGATATATCGCATTTTCAATGATTGAGATTCGCACTTCCGGAGTATACTTCCTTAAGGCAAGAAATTCAAGATTCTCGGGTTGCCTGTCTAATTGTAGTTTAGCCAACATTAATATACGCTTCATCATTCTTATACAATGATAAGGACTCTGCTCCGTGTCTATATAAAGAATTTTAGACTTACTAGATGGTAGCCTTGCGCGATACCTTAATACAGTCCCATTTATCATAGCGGCAGCAACTATAGCACAGACATTAAATGTTTTTTTGGACTTTGCTTTCCCTGTAGATGCAGAAAAGTTTCCCAGTGTACCGATAACAGACTCACCGATATTGAGCACTTCTGGTGGCTCTGCAAATTCATCAGTGACACGCAATCTTGCGCTTTCCCATAGGACAATTATGTCAATTTCTGCATTTTGGTCTTTTGTTACTTCCATAATCCTACCTTCTACCTCCATTTTTACGACCCGCCAACTCAATGGCCAATTGACTATCTACAAGTATTTTACGTCCAATTTGCGTAATTGCCATGTCAATTTTGCCACTGCGTTTTATACGATTAGCTGTTGGTATGCTACAACCAAAAAGTTTTGCGATACCCGAGATTCCGTAAACATACTTTTTAGCTTCGTTTACAGCAACGATTTCTTGCTGTTTTTCTGTCATTTGCATGCTTCGCTGCAGGTACATTAATTCTTCTCCGGTCATCTGAAAGAGCATTTTTTGCTTTAATTCTTCTATATTCATATTTTATAATGTTACGATTAAACAATGCCTTGTACTTCGGCTTTAATTAATATTCGAACACTGCAAAAATAGATATAATCAAAAGTGGTACAAAGTGGTACACATAAAAATATCCGTCTGATATTCAGACGGATAAAAATATATTTTGAGTGGTAAAAGTGGCACGCGATGTCAATGATTCATATTGACTCTTTATTTAAATATTCCGTTGATAACTTGAGAATATTCGTATACTGCATCATAAGTAAATATCTTTTTCGGCAAATGCTTTTTTTTGTCATAAGTTCCTTTATCATAGCCTAAGTATGCTAGTATATCTGTACACCATTGCTCTTTGCACTGTTCGCTTAACCTTTCTGACATTTTATGAATCAGTACGTACATTCGACCTTTCTCTCTACCATTTTCTTTTAACTTTGCTTTTGTCGGAATAAGATTTAGTATTTTGAATAAATCTGTTTCTGAAATATTTATAAACTGCTTATTGTTGCATGCCTTATGAATAGCCGAAACTAAACCCATATCAAAGTATGAAGCTTCTTGACGTGAATCATTCATATCACTTTCCAATATAGAATGATGTGTGTTAATTATTGAACTAAAACGAAGTCCCAATTCTCGAATGTCCTTAAAAACATTTTCTTTATATTTAAATATCTCATCTCGTTTTTTATTACTTTCACAATATATAACATTGAGTTCCTCTTTTGCTTTTATTTCTAGAGCTTCATATCTTTTTATTTCTATCCTAATTCCAGCTTCCTTTTCTTTTGATAGTGGTTCCCAAAACGGTGGTTCGATCTCCCTATTTAAGTCTCTTCTCTTTTTTCCATATTCCCAAATACGGTCAGAGATCAACTTTATTCTATTTTCATATAGATCCTCAACATAATAGTAACACACCTCATAAACGTTTACTTTATTAACAAAAAGTAAATTTTCATCGTACAAACTGATACTACTTTGAATTTTTGATTTTAGCAGATTGACAATATTTGGATTCTTGGTTTGATTGTCTGACAGGAAAAAGCAGAGTAGTTCTGTTTCAAACAATTCTATATTCTTAAAGTCCTGATGAAAATTATAGATTATCTGTTGCTGAGACACCGTTAATTTTTCTGTTTCAAAAACTTCATTATAAATTGCATTTAAACTCCCGTATCTAACTAACAAATTAATTATATATGATTGAGATTGCTTATTAGGGTTTTCCATACTATAACTGATTAAATTTATTCATTTCTTGCTCTTTCAACAAGTCCACTATTTTAATATATGGTTTCATAGCCTTGTAATCACTATGTCCGGTCCAACGCATTACCACTTCTGCTGGGATTCCTAAGAATAAGGCATTCACTATGAATGTACGACGCCCACAATGAGTTGTCAATAATTCGTATTTTTTATAAACCTCCTCGATCCGTTCATTCCCCTTAAAATACACAATCCTTTGAAGTTGATCCATTCCAATAATTTCGCCTAAGTCTTTTAAATGAACATTCATTTTTACATTACTGATAACTGGCAAAGCTTTGTCATTTGGGAAGTGAATATCTTTATACTTGTCAAGAATTGATTTACTATACTTGTTTAGCTCGATTTTAAGCCCGTCAGTAGTTTTTTGCGTAACGATTGAGATAAATGTACCTCTAATATCTGCACGGCTTAATTTTGCGACATCTGAGTATCGCAAAGATGTGAAACAACAAAAACAGAACACATCACGTATTCGATCCAACGCTTTTTGGTTTTCTGCTTCCAGTTCAACCATTTTTATAATTCCGTTATCGTCAGTAATTGGCTTGCCGTTTTTATCTTTCAGCTTTCTTTTTGCGATTGAAAAATCAAAATTGTACAATGCCATCAATTCATCCCATGTCAAGTGGATAACTTCTTTTTGGTTTCCGTCCGTTCCTTTGAATTTTGGCTTCCATGTTAGGTGAAGACTTCCAGTGTAATATCCCTTTCCAAAAGCCCAACGCAAATACCACTTGACGAATGCAACATCTTTTGCAATGGTTGTATTTCTTAATCCTTCCATTTGCAAATGATTAATGAAAAGCTGCATGTCATTTTCTGACAATGTTTTTAGGTCTAATTTTGGATTGAAAGAAAACAAATGCTTCCGGATGGTTGCAAATTTTGTAAATGTGGCAGCAGTCCAACTATTTTGCCATCCCATTGTACGGGTGAACTCATCAAACACCGTGAAAAAAGTTTGTGCCTGTTCGAGTTCTTTTCCATATCCTTTTTCAGTCTCTTTCCCGTTGGCTGTATTGAATGCGTCACGGTACTCATTTTCATCCGGTACATAATTTTGTACTTCAAAAGACTTGAATACACTCTCGCCCAGCGCTTCAAGTCGTTGAATTTCTGTATTTATTTCGCTTGCTGTTATTTTCTTTTTTCCGTGCGAAGTTCCTGACTTGCATCTTTGCGTATCTACTGACCACTTATCAAGTTGTACCCTATAACCAACATTGAAGTTTACCTGAACTTTCCCCCACCGAACACGTAAGCGCAATTTTGCGTCTTTCTTGTATCCTGTTCTCTCTAATTCGTCCTTTTCCTTTGCAAGAAAAAAAAACAAGTTCCTTTTTATCTGCATATTTAAAATATTTAGTACCCGATTCACAAAAGTAGGTACTAATTTTTAGATACGCAATGATTTTACAAGATATTTATTAATATCAAATTAATCATATACCATTGTATATTAGTCATTTTAGATACTATACAATACATAGTGATTTACTAGGTCTGAGAGCCTTCCTCTCCGCTGAAAAAAGTCAATATAAAAAGCCCTACAAACGTTCTTTGTAGGGCTTTTTATATTGACTTTAAATAGGTTGGTCACTGTAAACAGAAAAAAAACTGCAATTAATGTGGCTAAA